>Ga0256407_10006622_pt1 | contig 17804 bp, 17 predicted proteins | sample RumenRJG_04DNA_FD_193489 | JGI IMG/M metagenome (GOLD analysis project Ga0256407, IMG submission 193489) | Bovine rumen microbial communities from Lethbridge, Alberta, Canada - RJG_04 | ecosystem: Host-associated > Mammals > Digestive system > Stomach > Rumen | place: Canada: Alberta...
CGAAAGCCTGCCACGAAGGGCATGGAGAACCGCAAGACCGTCATTCTCCAGAGTCATATGGATATGGTCTGCGACAAACTTGTAGATGTGGACTTCGATTTCGACAAAGACCCTATCCGTACCTATGTAGATGGAGAGTGGCTGACAGCTGAGGGTACGACCTTAGGTGCCGATGACGGCATCGGCTGTGCCATCGAACTGGCCATCCTTGCAAGTGACGATATCGAGCACGGTCCTATCGAGTGTGTCTTCACCCGTGACGAAGAGACCGGTTTGAGCGGAGCTGAAGGCATGAAGGCGGGCTTCATGACAGGCGACTACCTTATCAACCTCGACTCCGAGGATGAGGGTGAGATCTTTGTCAGCTGCGCTGGAGGACGTAACACAACAGCCAAGTTCACATTCCAGCGTGAAGAAGCCCCTAAGGGCAGTTTCTTCCTAATGGGTGCGCTCAAAGGACTGGTAGGTGGTCATTCTGGTGATGACATCAACAAGAAAAGAGCCAATGCTATCAAGATTCTTGCACGTTTCATCTTCCAAACCATGAAGCGTTACGAAGGCGTCCGCTTGGCTCAATTCCATAGCGGTAAGCTTCACAACGCTATTCCTCGCGACGGCTCGTTCGTCATCGCCGTACCCAACGATGTCAAGGAAAACGTACGTGCAGACTGGAACATTTTCGCAACTGACATTGAGGACGAGTTCCACGTAACAGATACACAAATGGTATTCTCAATGGAAAGCACGGATGCAGAACCTGTCATCGAGCCTGAAGTTGCCAAGAAGTTCATCTGGGCACTGCAAGCTGTTGACAATGGTATCTACGCCATCTGTCAGGATGAAGCTCTTGGTGGTATGGTGGAGACTTCCAGCAATATCGCCAGCGTACACAGCTCTGAGACATCCATCGACATTTTGTCGAGTCAACGCTCCAACGTGATGTCCAACCTCGATAATATGTGCTCCACCATCCAAGCTGTCTTTGAACTGGCTGGAGCAGAGGCATTCAGTAGCGACGGCTACCCTGCATGGAAGATGAAGGCAGACTCCAAGCTCACGGAAATCGTCGTAGCCTCCTACAAGAAGCTGTTCAGCAAGGAGCCCGTAGTTCGTGGCATCCATGCTGGTTTGGAGTGCGGTCTCTTCTCTGAGCGCTATCCGAACCTCGACATGGTGAGCTTCGGCCCGACGCTGCGCTATGTCCACACACCTGATGAACGTCTCCACATTCCAACCGTACAGATGGTTTGGGATCATCTGCTCGACGTCCTTAAAAACATTCCCCAGAAATGAATCCACGTATCTATATTAAAATAGGTATATGCCTTTTCAACGTACTGCTGTTCGCCTCATGCGGACAGCAGTACAAAGCAGAGAGCACCGTAAAGGATTTCATCGAGGAAAATATGGAGACAGTCAACCAAATAAGCGGTCGTGACTTTGCAGATCTAGGTAAGACTCGTCACCTTAACGACTCACTGATTGGTGTCATGCGACAAAATGGTGCACAGGGATTCAAAAAGGGCATCATCTACCCTGCCATACCTCAGGGCGACCTTTATTACCTGAGAATGAGATACATAAGTGGAAATGACACCCTGCAGAACACATTCTACCTGAATGATGAACTCACAGAGATTATTGCGTTCAAGTAATTTTTTTCTAAAAAAGTTGCCAAAAAATTTGCAGGAACAAAAAAAAAGCCGTACCTTTGCACCCGCATTTGAGGAGATAACCCCTCGGTTTCTAACACGAAACATTCTTGGAAGGATGGGTGAGTGGCTGAAACCAGCAGTTTGCTAAACTGCCGTACGGGTTCCCGTACCGGGGGTTCGAATCCCCCTCCTTCCGCAGGGGTCTCTAAGAGTGCTATGATGGTCGATTCATCTAATGGTTAGGATACAAGATTCTCAATCTTGGCATAGGGGTTCGATTCCCCTATCGACTACGAAAAACCGCTGATAATCAGCGGTTTTTTTGTTTTTACACGCAGCCTCTTACCGAGCCCATATCTCTACCCATAAATACTACCGTTCTTTGATGGCAAAAGGCAAGGACATTCAGGAAGATGTCGAAGCCTTGCTCAAACAGAAAGAACAGGCAGAGCAAGAACTTTCCAAAATCAAGTCTGAGAAAAAGACGGAGGAACTGAAGAATACCGCTGCACAAACTGCTACCACTGCCCTCAAAGGCATCAATTCTCTTCTTGGCAGTAATAAGATCTGCCGACTGGAAAAGGAGAATATACAAAATTACAGATGCAAAGTGCCATTAACGATAAGCAACGCACCATTGATAAAATTCTCCGCTGGTTCCATATTGTTGGCGAGTATCTACGTATCGAGAAGGAATGTTTTGAACATGGGTTTAATGAGGAACAAACCGATAAACTGGTTCATGGCCAGGCTCTGAACTTCAGAGGCAATCTGCAAGAAAACAAACGAAGTGCCAGGGTCTGGGCCGAGAGTGTAACTGCCAAGGTTATTAAGATTGCTAAGGATAAACTACAGCTCACAGTTGAACGGTCACCCATAGTTCAATGGATTCAACAACAAATAAAGAATAACAAACAAGAAGAAAAATGAGAGAGGGGAAAAACATTGGGCAAGGATTTCATATATAGCGAAAGGGAAATTAAACTCCCTTTCACTATAATCTAACACATTTTCAAGAAACATGAATGTAATAAAAGCAAACATAATTGACAGAAGACTATCTTTCACCTGTCATTATTCCACATAACTTAGGTAGGATTTTTTTAAGAATCCAATAGCTCATCACGCAGATTGTGACGGTTAAAATCGGAGCGAGTAAATAACTAATTGATAATGACAAAACAGTTTCTTCACCAATTATTTTTCTCATAACAGAACTACTTATGCCTGTTATCATGATTGTGTGTGAAAGATAAACAAAGAATGTACTCTGTGTAAGAAGTCTGGGGAGCAAACGGCCACTCTTGACGAAACTTGTTGCAAGATTAAACATAGCGATACTGCCCATAATAATATAGAACGGATATAATAGATTTCCTACAGGAGTATTGTGACCATCAAAGCGTGCCACAATCAACCACAAGATAATTGCTAATCCATAAAAGATGTTTTTGTATTTCCATGTAAACTGTGTCGGGTCTATCTTGTGGAGATTGAAGTATGCACCAGTTCCAAAGAAGAACAATGCAGTAGTAGAGAAACCGGGAACTTTAATACCGACAAGAGAGATATAGCTAAAGAAAAGTAATACTAATCCCCAAATCCTAGCATACTTGAAAAGATAATAGAGTATAGGTGACAGAACCATTGTTACCATCAAGTCACGTAAATACCATAGTGGTACTAAATTTGGGCTTGATGATGGTGTAAGGAATCCTAACCAATCTGTCCTATCCAAATTCCATATTTCACTATTCCAATACAAAGCGATAACTTTGTTGTCATCAATATAAGTCCAAAGAGAATCAAATCCATCATGCCTTATCATACTTTGAACTTTCAGCATGATTTTTATTGTATTCCAAATAACAAAAGGGATAAGAAGTGTCTTTATACGCTTTTTCAACTTGTCGAAATAGACAGTTCTGTTCCATTTTTGAAGCTTATTGAAAAACAAGAAACCTGAGATAAAAAAAAACATCGGAACAGCAATATGTGTCAGTACATGGCTGATACTGATACGAAGAAGATTGTAATAGTCCATAGGCATTGGATTTGAAAAGTCTATTGCATAAAAATCAATAGGTTTTCCAAAACTATGAATGTATACAACAAAAACAATAAGCGGAAATCTTAACCAATCAAACACTTTGTACTTCAGTTCATCGTGATTCATTCTCTCTTGTAGCAAGTCCGCCAAACACCCAGAATCGGACTGGTTAAATTGATGTTCCATGACTACAAAAGAAAAGCGGGGTATCTGGCTTCTGCTCGTTCGCGATTCGAGGCCTACCACAGCCAAGCAAGTAAACGAACAGAGTGATACCCACGCCGTTGGTATATATAGTACGCCCCAAAAGGTGTGCGTGATGGCATGGTTAGCCATCGGCACACCAACGGGAACGGTATATACCTACCCGCAGCACCAACCTCTGCTATGTCCTTGACTTGCTTATCGAGTGTGGTAGTTTCGAATCGCCAAAAACAAAGCGTCAGCGACGCATTCCCAAATGTAGTGCTTCCTCCCTATAGCCGCTCCAACCTCTTACGAGGTGGCTCGACGTGAGTTAGCGAGTGCAAAGGTAGTATATTTCCATGAATTTGATGAATGAATAAGATGTTTTTTGCATATCATAGCAATATTTTATGCGAAAAAGTTTGTAGATTCAGAAATAATTCGTATTTTTGCAACGACAGAATCCGCCACGCTTCCCGTAGAACAGCGAACCAGGGCGGGTCTTTTATTTTATAGCATTATGAGCAACATCTTCACCAAACAGCCACTAAGCATCGATGATCAGATAGCAAAACTTAGGTCACAAGGCCTGATAATAGCTAACGAAGATTTAGCAAGGAAAGTTCTTGGAGAGGTAAGCTATTTCCGTTTTGCGGCATACTTGCGTCCGATGGAAACAGACAAAAAAACTCATCAGTTCAAACCTGGCTCAACATTTGAGAATGCTGTGGCACTTTATGAGTTTGACAACGAACTGAGACAGTTGCTTTTTTCTGCTATCCAACGGATTGAGGTTGCCCTACGTTCCAAGATAATTCAGCATTTCTCAATGCAACATGGGGCATTCTGGTTTATGAAGATGGATCTTCATGACAGCGAGCACCGCTTCCTTGAGAACCTCAACTCGCTCGATCGTGAGGTAACACGCTCTAAGGAGGACTTTATAAAAGAACATTTCCGCAACTATGATAAGCCAGAGTTCCCTCCTGCATGGAAAACTCTTGAATTGGCTTCGCTTGGCACCCTCTCAAAACTCTACTACAACTTTGCAGACAAGAAAGTTAAGAAAGTGATTGCCCGCGAGTTCAATTTGCCGCAACACGAGGTATTGGAGAGTTGGATGCGTAGTCTTGCTGCATTACGTAACCATTGCGCCCATCATGCCAGGATATGGAACAGATTTCTCAATGCAACACCTCAACTCAATGCCAGGTTAAGAGGTTTATGGATAAACAACCATCAGGTAGATGCCAATAAACTTTATGCAACTCTATGCTACATTACATATTGGCTTGACGCAATGGAACGTGGTGACGCTTTTAGAGAACGGCTCAATATGCTTTTCTCCCAATATCCGTCTGTAGACACCTCTGCTATGGGATTTCCACAAGGTTGGGAAAACGAGCCTCTTTGGAAAGGCTACCTAGACGATGCTAAACCAAGTGACATTTGTGAAAAGAAAGGACATCTGCTACTCTACAATCATCCATCACAACCATCGAAAGCTATATGTGAACGCTGCCATCAGAAGTGGGTTGCAGACTATAGTGGTGATTTGATCAATGACACTATATGGAAAGTAGTAGATCATTTCGACAATGAGACACGAACTGACGAGGAGCTAATAGCAAAATGGATGAAGTAGTTGTCTGCTTCATCCATTTTGTTTTGCCATGAATTAGAAAAAAAGTGTTTAATACGTCCAGTGCTATATATACGCAACACAAGCTAAACTTTCTTTTCCCTCAAGGTTGATATTGACTCTAAAGGATGTTTCCAAGCAATAAAATATGCTTTACAGAGCAAAACCTATGTTTTTGCAAACCAAAACCTATGTTTTTACAGAGCAAAACCTATGCTTTTGCAAACCAAAACCTATGCTTTTGCAAACTAAAACCTATGCTTTCACTTTTCAGTAAGATCTACTCATATCATCGACGATACTGCAAAGGTAGTGTAACCAAAAGCCGGTTGCAAGAAAAATGCATACTATTTTAGGCAATAATGGATTTTGCAACCGTATAGGTTTCATTTTGGGAACGATATACTTGTTGACACAAAATAACGTTCTTACATAAATATACAATAAATGAGGAATTGTTTCATACAGTTCCTCATTTTTATTTTCCATCAGATATTTATTACTAAATGAATAATAAACAATTAACAAATAAATATCAATATTATGTCAATTTATTTAAAACAATTCAGTACTCATTCTGAGTACGAACAGTACATTAACGGTAGTGATGCAATTCTACCTAATGTATCAGTCTGCACAACTGAAGGAGATGTGCATTATAATCCTTATGTTGACCCTTGTAAACAATATGATTATGTTGAAATTGGTGGTGTCAAGTGGGCAACGAAGAACGTTGGTGCTTGTGACATCACTGACACAGGACTTTATTTCCAATGGGGTGACATCAGTGGCTATACTGCTACACAGTGTGGTAGTGGTGAAGGACAGAAGTACTTTGGTTGGGCAGACTATAAGTACTTAAGCGGAGCAGGCACATCAAGCTCTGCAATGACCAAGTATAACCGTACTGATGGTAAGACGGTGCTTGAGGCTGCTGATGATGCTGCAAGAGTCAATTGGGGTAATAAATGGCGTATGCCAACTTATGATGATTTCCAAGCATTGCACAATGCTGTAAATACGGCTTGGACTGCTGATTATCAAGGCACTGGCGTGAAAGGGCTTGTATGTACTGATAAGGCAGATAGTTCCAAGGTATTGTTCTTTCCCGCTTGTGGCAGCTGTTACAATGGTGATGTTAGCAATGTAGGCAGTAACGGCTACTATTGGTCAAGTTCTCTCTACGATTATATTGACGTTTTCAGTAAGTGCTTTGAAGTCGGCAGTGGTGGTTGCAGCATAAGCGGCGTCTACGGTCGCAGTTACGGTTACTCGGTTCGTGGTGTGGTTGGTTGATGAATTCATCTTAACCAAACCAAAAGAAACCAAATAAACTTGATTGTCCCAAGCGCAAGCCCAAGGCAATCAAGTTTTCTTATGCCACACTGTTTCTTGTGTACCACTCATAGTACACCTTGCTATGGAACTTCCTATACTCAATATCCACCACCGTAGATAATGACAGTACATCGTTATAGTCAAAGTGCTTAACAGCCTTCTTAAACATATCGTGGAAACGATAGGAAGACTTCTCTTCCCTCGTGTTCCAACGATACATCTGCTCGTCAATGTAACGAGACAAGTAATCCTTGCTTACCATATGGTAGGTAGAGAACACAACACGCTTGAAGTGTGCCCAAAAGCCTTCAATACCATTGGTGTGAATATCGCTTGACCTTACGAACTCACGCTTGCCGTGATTAACAAACAAGTGGTCATAACCCTTCTTGGAAAGGTTATTGTAGATACTTGCTTCATCAGTGTAGGTAACAGTACCTTCCTTAACAAACTGCTCCACAATGGGCATAAGGGTTACACCCTTGGTATCTTCCACCTTCATTGCGATAACCTTACCATCACGCTGCAACATACCGAAGATGGGAGTCTTCGTCTTGGTTGAACGACCCTGTGTACCCTCAGTACGCTTGTCATTATGCTTGTTGGTCTCACGACCACCAAGGTACATCTCGTCCATCTCCACCTCGCCATCAAGTTCAATCTCGTCAGTGATGCCATAGAGTCCACGAACCTTATGGAGAATGAACCAAGCAGTCTTCTGAGTAACTGCAAGGTCACGAGCAAGCTGATGTGATGACACACCCTTCTTCGTAGAAGAAACAAGGTACATTGCCATAAACCATTTACGGAGAGACAACTTGGTGTTCTCAAAGATAGTGCCAACGGTGACGTTGAACTTTCTCTTGCAGTTGGGACAAGAGAAACGTCCATCCTTGCAAGAGTAGTTATGTGTGCAACCACAGTAGGGGCATACAGCCTCGCCATCACCCCAACGCTCCTGGGCGATAGCAGCCTTGCACTTGTCCTCAGTGTTGAAGTAGTCAACAAGTGCGATGAGTGAGTTGAACTGTGCGAAGTTGATGTGAAGTGTCTGTTCCATATGCCTTTTTTGCTTAAAATCTAATACAAATATAGGATTTTTCAACTATCGGAACAGTCTTCTCATACATATAAATGAACATTTTTGGAGATTTCATTTTACTTTGTAAAATGAGTGTTTCAGTTATATGACCAAAAACTAATACAAAAAAAATCTGCAAGATTTCGGTTCATCTTGCAGATTTATGTATATTTATTCAAAAGGAGCGACTTGTGTCAACAAGTATATCGTTCCCTATTGGTTTATCTTTTTTATCATCGTTCGCTTCCTTTGTCGATGCTGGAGGCAGATTATTGCCAGGTATATCTTGCCCAAAACGAGTCCAACCATTAGGTTCTCCTTCTTCGCGCACCCACTCTGCCACATTCTGATCCTCAGGATAGGGGTAGGTGTTTTGAGCGTGATAAAGTTGGTATTTCAGGTATTGCTCCACACGAAGAACCAAGTCTTTTAAGGATGCCAACACACCCATTTCTTTAATGGTCAGACAGACATGACCTTTGAAGCTTCCTGAGTAGCGGATATTCGGATGCCAGACGTCGCTACGGAAAGTAAATATAGGATTACCATCAGCGGAAGGATAACTAAGAGGCAATTGAATACTCATTTTGTGGAGGTAGCCAAAGATCGGTTCGCGCGGAATAGCCGTATCTTTTACACCAATGATAGATTTGCAGCGATACCATATCTCATATTCCGTGGGAAGTCCTATAATGTTCTTCTTTCGGATGATATACGACAGGGATGGTTTTCGAGGATTGGGACTTGACAATTTCCGTTTGTAACAAAGACTATCCAATTGCTGCCATTCCTGTAAAAGGCGGGCATCACGACCAGAAAGTTCTTTTTGATTGAAGTTGTTGATTAAGTCATTCATATTATGCCAATGTCTTTTAAAGTTCAACCTGCAATAGGAACGGAAATCAGATGTAAGTAGTCACCTGGCTGTACATTATAATCCATCAAGCATTGCTCACGCCCATCCTCATCCTCAAATTCCAAGATCTCAGGTTCTTCCCCTTCCTCCAATATTTGGCCAAGAAGATACTGAATAGGATTACCGCCATTATCCATCTTTGGCAATTCAAACACCTGGACAATGCTGTTAATCTGATCGCGAATTGTCTTGTTCGGATCCGTCACTTTTACTTCGACCTCCTCATAAGAGGTTCCGTCAATTGTTAAATTGATGATAAACTCATCTTCGTAGAATTCTTCATTTTCCATAATACTTATTTTCTTGTTATTATAATCTTATTCTATAATCAAAAACTATACAAATTAGCACATTTTCACTTCATCACCCAAAAATCATTCCACCCATATTCCCAGTCATCAGTTCATACAACGTGGCACCCAAAGCCCAAATGTCACTCTCCGGAATAGGTGCCGCTCCTTCTGTAAAGCGCTCTGAGGCCATATAGGCAAGCGTACCGCTATTCTGCTCAGTATCATGTCCACAAAAGTTACTGGCGATACTAATGCCAAAATCGGTTATGGTATAGTTATGATTGTCATCAATCAGAATGTTGGCCGGCTTGATGTCCTGATGAATGATTTGAAGCTGCTTCGTATGCAGATAATTAAGACCAGAAGCAACATCCGAAATGAACTTCCAAATGGCATCATTATCTTGCGACTGTCCTGCCAATAACTCACAAGAGCCGCTTTTGCAATAGGGAAGTACTAAATATGGTATTTCCTTATAAATGGAGAAATGGACAGGATGTAATAGATTAGTATGTTGACAATTGAATACAACTTTAAACTCGTTACGAAACCTTTGAACTCCCTCAACATCAAGAGCATTCTGAGGTCTGTATATCGTAATTGCGACCTTAAGTCCCTGTTCCTCATCAGATTCGCTTTCATCAACAGTATTAGTATCTACAGCCAACCAAATATCAGCTGTAGCACCATCTGTACTCAATGGATACATTAATTTATAATGCCCATCAAACAATTCTTCCGATTCTGCCAAATGCTCTAAATCCAACATAGGAATCTCTAATTATGCTTCTTATGAACCTGGAGTTCCATAGACTTATGCAACTTATATCGGATTTGACACCTTGCTTGTATTTTCTTGCTGGTAGCCCGAATTTTTTCCAAATCTTCAAAAACTTCGGATCCTTCTAAACCTCCGATTTGTAGCAAGTATTGAGCTCGTCTCGCGCAATCATCCGCCTCCTTTGCAGTTTTATTTGCCTCAAATAATTGACAACCTTCTAACATATTGTAAGCAACTTTCAAAGTCCTTTGGGATTTATCTTTAAGAAGTAATGCCGTTTTCAACGTACTATCAGGTTTTGATGCTATTTCAGTAAGAGAATTACCTTCCGCATACGAATAATGCGTATCTTTTTCATTATAGCATATCCTTAGAATAAACAAACCTATCACCACCACCAGAATAAACATAGCAACGCCTACCATCTTCAAATATGGAACTATGCGTAGCCTGATTACTCTCGCACAATCTTTGCAATTCAAATGAGTAATATCTTTATAATTAGTCTTTACCACATTTCCTATATTAGCGTATGCCTTTTCAAAAAATGACATGGTGCCTATCCATATCTGATTGGCATTTTCTCTTAATCTGTCTACACGAATATTCAAACCAACATTCCCAGACATTTCGTTGGAATTGGCGCAAGCCTTTAGTAATTGTGCTGCCGTAGGTCTTCTATATGGATCATAGTCAAGACAAGAAATTACAATTTTTGTTATTTTATCAGAGATACCAACAGGAAAGTCCCAAGCCATTGATTCTTGAAACTGAATACTGCCACCTCCTTCGCCAAAAGGCACTTTCTCTGTAATTAATTCGTATAACATAGCGCCAAAGGCCCAAATATCGCTCTGCGGGATTGGGATATAACCATCATGAAAGCGCTCAGGAGCCATATAAGCCATAGTTCCACAACTCTCATCGTTTCCATGATTCATTATTTCGCAAGTCCCGAAATCTGTTATCATATAACTATTATTGTTGCCTATCAAAATATTGGCGGGTTTTAAATCCTGATGAATAATCGGAGGATTATTTGTGTGAAGATAATTTAAACCTGAAATTACGTCGAAAATGAATTTCCAGATATCTTTATTGTGTCGAAACTGACCTGTCAGAAGTTCGGCAGAGCCTCTTTGGCAATAGGGTAATATTAAGTATGGAGTTTCTTTGAAGATACCGAAATGCATAGGTCTAAGTAAATTTGAATGCTGACAGTTAAATACAACCTTGAATTCATTTCTGAATCTTTGTATGCCTTCTATGTCAAGAGCATTTTGAGGCCTATATATCTTAATAGCGACCTTAAGTCCTTGTTCCTCATCAGATTCACTTTCATCAACAGTATTAGTATCTACAGCCAACCAAATATCAGCTGTAGCACCATCTGTGCTCAATGGATACATTAATTTATAATGCCCATCAAACAATTCTTCCGATTCTGCCAATTGCTCTAGATCCAACATCAATCTTTATCAATTATTGAAACCTCTGAATAACTTATTATAATTGCAAAGCAACAAGTTTCCATCATTATCTCGCAAATGCATGCCATTTCCTTCACACCACCTCCAAACCTCACAATTCTCGCAGGGACCAGTCCTCATCCATGAACGGTCACGATATTTCTGGAAACGATTGTTCCAGACATCCATAAAAGAGTCTTTGTATATATTACCTTGGTGAAATTCTGAGCGAATGCTTAGACAGCCAGAAATGCTTCCATCGTGGAGAATAGATGCCACATTAATGCCTGCCTGACAGAAATACTGATAATCTCGTACTTCATATTCGTATGGACCTAGAAAACCTTCACAGCCGTAAGATGCTTTTATTTTCCCTATTTTGCGCGTCTCAACAATAAAATCCATCACCTTCTTAAATTGTTGACTGTCGAGCTGAAGATCCTTATCGTTTACTGCACGTCCAGAAGGGAATACAGTTATAATCCTCCACCTCTTGACACCTATACTTAAAAGAAGTTCTCTTAACGAATGCAGTTCACAAAGGTTACGATTGTTTACACATGTTATAACATCATAACTCAACCTCTTGGAATTATCTGCTACTAATTTGACGGCAGAAATTGCCTTGTCAAAACTCCGCTCGTTTCCACGCATCCAATTATGATTATCTTTCAAGCCATCTACGCTTACTGATAGGGCATCTAATCCTGCATCTATTAATTCTTCCAATTTATTCTTTGTTAGAAGCATTCCGTTTGTTACCATTCCCCAATAAAATCCGCGCTTTTTGATGGCTCTCCCACAATCTACAATGTCTTTGCGCATAAGAGGTTCGCCACCAGTTGTTATAACTAATATTTCGCGAGGATTTATCTCAGTACCGATCTCGTCAAGCATTCGAAGGAAATCATTCAGAGGCATGTCAACTCTCATATTATTTAACTGACAATCACTGCCACAATGCCTGCATCTGAGGTTACATCTTAGAGTACACTCCCAAAATAGTTGCTGCAATACAGGGCTCTTCTTTCTAGCAGAGTTTTCGTATTTTCCCCGTTCTAGTAAATCTATTTTTTTCCAGCCACTTGTCATTTTCAAAATATGATTATAACCAGCATCCGTACAAAATATGTCGCCAAAAAGTTTTTCGATCCTTATCTTTCTTGTCCATACTTACTTCGACTCTTTCATTATTTGAATCTGATTGCTCATCATCTTCCCAAAAACATCCATAAAGTGGAGGCTCCAACAAATGCAGACGATCTCCATTCTCAATATTATAGTCTATTAATGATTGAGTATTCCCTGTTTCATCTTGAAAATCAAGCACTGCAGGCTCATCTTTGCCTTCGAGAATCTGACCAAGCACATATTGTCTTGGATTGCCCCGACTATCCACCTTTGGCAACTCAAACACATCTATAATTCGCTGTATTTGCTCTCGAATTGACAATTCAGGTTTTGTCACTTTAACTTCAACATCCTCATACTCCGTTCCATCAATAGTCAAATTGATGATAAAATCTTTTTCATTTAATACTTCGTCCGTCATAATTATGTATATAGGTTAGACTTCTCACCGTTATGATGTTTTTATTCTATACTGCTTATATATGCTGTAAATCTTCTGAATGCAGAAAAGGAATACAATAATAGTTATAACAATGAAAATAGCATGCATCTTAGTGATACACAATCCAATTCCTACAATTATCAGAGCAGTCATAGCCAAAAGATATGGTTTCATTTTTCTATTACACTCTTCCTTAATCTTGCTGCAAACTTTATCAATAAGAATTTGTGCTTTAGACGTATCCATACCACTTCTCAAGCACAAAGACTTAACTTCACTTAATGACTTGTCCCATTTTAACAGAGCAGAACGAATGTCTTCAAAAGTTAATTCTTTCAATTCTACTCTTTCTTCTTCAACTACATATTTCTCTTTTCCTTCTATTATAACTTTATCTCCAAGACTGATGTCATTATCTAAATAAAGGAGTGAAGGTGACAATTGATGAACAAACGCATAAAGACCCTCTATTTGGCCTAAGAGCATGTCTGTATTACTGCCAATTAATTTACTATTTTTTACAATTAATAGTAAGTTTTCAATAGCCTTCACTTCTACCTCTGTTGCAAAATCACTTAAGAAAGTAGGTATCTCCTTAAAACTCATTATCTCAGAAATACTGGATTGACCATGACTCCTCGTATCCACCAATGCATAAGTGTATCCTAACAATCTGCCATTGAATCGCCTACCAGAAAAAGATGTATTTTCTTCTATCGTCAGATTGATAGTTTCTTTGTCGGACTCAATAATTCTTTTGAACTGAGCAAGTGCGGAATAGTTACCATCATTCGTAAAGACTGCTTGTGCGATAGGCAACCAACTCTTCTCCAAATCGTCTTTTGCAACCAAATAACTATTACGTACTACCTGATTCGCATCATCGCCGGCAAAAATATTTAGGAACGTCCCTCCAGTAATGCCATTGTCTGCAACAGTAAAGTCTAAAAGATGACATCCTTTATTAATTTCTTTTAGTTTATCATTTATTATATCTCTCTTGCTATCTGAAACAGGCATTGGTGGAAATGTTACCATCAATAACATTTGACCATCCAATAATGCGATTCCTAAGGGAAATTTGGCATTTGCCGGTTTACATTCTATTTGTGTCTTTATTATATTCGGATTTTCATCATTAATGGAGTATTCAAGTGATTCCTCTTTTAGAAAGTTCACTATTGCATCACGATAATTAAATTTCAACGTTTCCTTATAGTCCTGCATAACAGTTTTTTTTCAAATACTTATCACATCCATCCGCCTCTTTGCTGATTATAGTTTTCATCTCTGAAATAAAGAGTTAGTATACTAATTCATTTTTTACTTGTGGTCCTTGTTATTATTGTTTTGACCTGATTCGTTTTACGGTACTCTGAAGGAATGTTTTTGTTATTTTTAGCAATTGTTCGCATCTTTTCAACGGTCCAAACAACACTGTCTATTTGATGATTTTTCTGACCTTTAAAAGTGAAACCGAAGCCCTTATTAGTACGCGTACATATTGATAACATACCATCAAGAATACTCCCCATATCCCCTACGGGGTCTCTAAAATGCATATTAACTTCTGTCGTATCGAGGAAAGTTTTCCCAAGTTTGGCCACATTATCATCATACGACAAATTAAGGTAAAAGTTCTCATTATCCATCTCCATTCCCTCCACCCTAAAGAAGCGATCTGAACTGAAGTGTTTCAACGCATAACCTAAGACCTCTTTTCCTTTTAATAATGTAAACAACGCAATACCTTCTTTCTGCGCTTCGTCTGAGAGTAATATATTTGAAAGATCAGAATATCGTATGCAAATGGATGGTTTCTTTAAAACATCAGAATAAACTAGTTTTAAATCGACTTCTGCTTTTTTGAGGTAATAGCATATGGTATCCCATCTATTGGGGTCTATTGCTACTAGTGATACTATTTCTTTTGAGATTACAGAGTCTGTTATTTGATTATTAACATTGTATTTGCTGTAATTCCTAAGAAAAGAAAGAGTCAATAGTCCATCTGTATAATCCATATTCTGCAGTTTCAAGTATTCAATCGTCTTTTCACTTTTGACAGCCTCCAATTCTATCCGGGCTTTCCAAACCAAATCTTCCCTTTCCTGTGCTTGTCGCTGAGTGATGTAGTAATAAGTTCCATAGCCAATACCACAAAGCAGCAAGAGGAACAAAAACACCCCAATCCCTCGTATCAACGACTCAGGGATATTCAGCACGATGGGTGGTTCTGATTCTTTTTCCACTTTTCCTATGACGGTATTTTTATTGAGAGCTACTCCTCTTACAATTCTGTTTTTATTAAAATGTGAGGTACCTCGTTTCTTGACGGTAGGATTTACAACAACTACTTCATCCTCTTGGGCTTTCTCACTAGCTACCTTAGGTGCAGACAAGTCAACGAACTCAATGCAGGCCTGGCCGTCATATCCGGGCTGTGCCCACTTGATTGTACACAAATCTGCTGAAGGATTATAGCCCTTACACTTTAAACATTGTTCCTTGATAGCCATCGACTTCTTCCGAAATTTATGTTAACCTTCTGTTGGAATCATCTCATCATCCTAAAGATCAGAGCCGAGTTTCTTGAACCCTTTGCATGTCGAAGGATTGTTGCCGGCAAAGGCACCTTTTAGGAGTCCCTTTGCTTTATCTTCAGAGTCATATGCAAATCTACAATGGGTACCTGCCTTTTCTTTAGGACAAGATGCTGACTGATAATATACATGTTCCAGATTGTAGCAATACATAAAACTGCCCTCCAATACTGTCGTAACCTTGGATGGAAGCGTAATATTCACCAAAGAGTTACAAAAGGCAAAGGCTCCGTCTTCTATTTCCTTGATATCCTCTGGCAAGACGATCGTCTGCAAGTTGTCGCAGCCCTCAAACATGAAAGGCGTGACGACACCCTTCTTCGTGGTAAAATCTACATATAAATCAGAATCAACGCCACCTCCGAATTTATAGCCTTTTCCTTTCAGTAACCCACTCCTACGAACTTGTTTCATTTCTTTTTTTGTGGAATCTTTCATGTTTATAGATTCGGAATGCCCGTAGGAATCACCATAATATGTTATCAGTGTATAGGTATAGCCGGATCCATCCTTTCTGACATACGGATGCTCTTTATCCGTTACGAAGGATGCCCCACTTAAATCCAAATGTCTGAGCATGCCAGAGCGGGAGAACACACCATTCTCCTCACTGTTGATTCCAGCCATTTGTCTGATTACTTTTATATCCTCGCCATTCAGCTTCCCCCTGACAGTCAAATGGGTAACACACTCCTTTTCTACACTTGACAAGAGATCTCCCAGCATTCCCGGCTTATCAACGCTAACCTCTTTGAAGATTTCCTTCCCAGTGTCAGGCTCAACCCCGATAATCAATGAACTGACCAAAGACTCCGATGTTCCTGAATCACAGGACAACAGAATCCGATAGTATCCATTCAAATATTGTTCCGCTCCTATATTAAAATGGAAGAAGTTTTCGTCATATCCATCACAGACAAAAAACGTACCCATGCCATGAGCTATGACAGGCCGCCCACTTTCCAACTCATTATAAAGGAGAGACAGGGTCAGTTTCCCAGATGCCTGCTCTACAAAAGAACACTTGCTGCTATATCCGAAATAATTGGTCAGAGCAGCCTTGAAATTCCTCATTCCTGTACAACTCGAAAATTCTGGTGCTGGCCATTCTGTTTCCACAGCAACAGCACAAGCTGCAATCAAGTTGGATGCAACCGTATTGGTTTCTTCTTTTGAATACTGATCTTTGAATTGATTCCAGTTAAGACTTATTGTAGAGAAATCCATACTTAACTCTGTTCCTTGAGAGTTCCTATAGGAATGATGTCCGCGTAACTGTTGCGGATATTTATAGAAAGCCATCAGTTGAGCCATAGCCACAGCAGCCGGTCCTGAATTCATATTTTTACCATCCTGACTAATGGGCAGCAGATTATTATAGGGTATAGATGTTCCCCACCTAAGATTGTCCAAAAGCGGTTTAACACCACTCTTTTTAGTATAATTCAGGAAACGGACCTGACTAGGGGAATCCTGATTAGAAGCCCACAGATTTCTTAATGCATCAGTATAGAAATCCACAAGTTCTTGCTGTTTCTGCAAACCACTTTCCGTGCTATACGCAAGGACGAGACAATCCAACTTGCCTGCGTATTTTTGGGTGGCAGTGATGACGAAACAAGAGTTCCAGTCATCAGAGAACATGACAAGCTCATCGTTGGAGAACACCTCGCTGAGCCATATATTATCAGGATGCTGTCCTTTTTCCACCAGAAACTTTTGGGAAATCTCCCTCTCCCCCAGATGACTGGTGGATGATGGTTTCGGATGATATTTGGGAGAGTACACTGATTGCGAGGATGCCCAAAACTGATTCAGTGCATTCAGCAGCCTATTCTGCAACGGAGTGATTTTACCCTTTACGGTAACATTCTTTGGTGAGGAAGTGATTTGCCGTCCACCTACAGTTACCGTCATTGGCGGTATGGCTACACTACCTGTCTTGTATGGTGTTAGTACCATAATCCATTCGAACTCCTGAAACCTAGAATGATTGAAGTAAGACTCAAAAGGCACACTGGAATATCTATGCAATTCAAAGTTCGTGAATTTGGGGTACACGATATTGCGATACTCATTCGAATATAGTTTATAACCCACTTTCATTTGCTGTCCTAATTGTAAACTATCACTTTGACGTAAACTTGATTTTCAGCAAGTTACGCACAAAACAATTTTAGAAAAATCACCTGGGTTTATAATTAGCCCGATTGGCAG
>Ga0256407_10006624_pt1 | contig 17800 bp, 11 predicted proteins | sample RumenRJG_04DNA_FD_193489 | JGI IMG/M metagenome (GOLD analysis project Ga0256407, IMG submission 193489) | Bovine rumen microbial communities from Lethbridge, Alberta, Canada - RJG_04 | ecosystem: Host-associated > Mammals > Digestive system > Stomach > Rumen | place: Canada: Alberta...
TCCAATCTCAATCCTTTTTCACCCTCCCGCACAATTCCTTGTAGGGACAGAGTTTGCAGAACTGCGGGTCGTCGGTGGGCTCGAAGGGTTTGGTGGGCTCGTAGATCTCGCCTATCAGGGCACTCAGGCGCTCTACAAAGGCCGCGTTCCACTCCCGCATGTCGGTGATGGGCGCCTTGTTGAGCTTCAGCACCGGCGAGTAGTCGTCTTTGATGGCATGCTGGATGAAGAGGAGGGCCGGACTCACGGGCAACTGATGCGGATTCACCTCCGCCGACTCGCTCACAATCCAGGAGTAGAGCATGGCCTGGAGAAAATAGTCGGCATGGTTGTGAATCATGTTGCGAGAGAACACGTCGTCGATGCTCTCGAAGTTTTTCAGGTCCTTGGTGCCCGTCTTGTAGTCGATCACGCGGATGCGGCGCACACCGTCGCTGTCGGTCACCTCGTCGAGCCGGTCGATGCGGCCACCCACACGCACGGTGAACTTGCCCTCGCTCGTGGTCACGGGGATGGTGGTGGTGACCTTGCCCTCCAGACCGCGGATGGTGAAGGGCGCCAGACGGCTGTCGATGCGCAGCAACTGCTCGATGTAATGCACGATCACGTTGCGGTGGATGGTCTGCAGACCGTTGTACTCGGGTTGCTCGCCCTTGCCGGTCTTGAAGAAGTCGTCTTGGAACGCCTTGTCTACGGCGCGCTCTATGGGCACCTTCTCTTTCAGCACATGGTCGATCTGACTCTTCGATATCTCGTGGCCGGGCAGACGGAAGGGGTGCTGCTCGTCGCGCTCCTCCTTGTCGGCCCCGGTGATGCCGTCGTAGACAAACTGCGAGGCGTCGTGGAAGATGGTGCCGAAGATGCGGTTGTCGATCTCGTCGCTCACGTCGTCGGGCTCCTTGATGTTGGCTATCGCATAGTAGTAGAACTCCAGCGGACAGCGGTTGTAGCGGTTGATGGCGGTGGGAGAGAGGTATTCGATGCGGCGCAGGCGATTGAGCACCTCGGGAGTCTTCTCGATAGCCACCTTCTCGTGGCGTATGGGTTCCTGCTCGGAGTGAATCGACTGGCGCGCGATGTACATGCCGCCCTCCACCAGCAGCTGCAGCATGAAGCGGCTCATCTCGCCCGTGCCCTTGTTGTCGGCGGCGTTCACATACATGATGGTGACATCGGTGGCGCGCTGCAGCATGCGGTAGAAATAGTAGGCGTAGAGGCTCACGGTGTGGTCGATGGTCGACAGGCCGTAGGCCATGCGGATGGCCTGCGGGATGAACGACGTGCTGTCGGTGCCCTGCGGCATGTTGCCCTCGTTGCACGAGAGGAGCAGCAGGTGGTCGAAGTCGAGGTTGCGCGTCTCGAGCACGCCCATCACCTGCAGGCCCACGGCCGGCTCGCCATGATAGGGCACACGTGTCTGGCTCATCACCTGGCGGATGAGGCGGCAGAAGGTGATGACATCGGTGGCGAGGTCGCCCGAGGCCACCAGACCGTGGAGGCGGTTGAGCAGGGTGTAGGTGCGGAAGATGGACTCATGGGTGAGGGGGTCGTCGGGCTTCTGCGCCTGGGCCTCGATGGCGATGTGGCGGAGCAGCGAGAGGAGCCACTGGCTGAGCACCTCTATTTCGTTGTAGGTCTTGCCATCGGTGCTCTTGGTGAGGTCGCTGAAGAGGAGGGTGAGACCCTCGTCGAGCGACAGTTCGTCGCGGCTGGGGTAGAAGCGGTGGCGGTCGACGAGTTCGGCGCACAGCGTGGGAGCCTGGGGCGAGAGCATCACGGCATAGGGATGGCGGAGCACGGCGTTGACGAACTTCTGGCGATAGCGGTTGCCGCGCGTGCCGAAGAGGCGGAGCTCGAGGAGAAGGCTGACGAGCGAGGCCGCAGCGGTGTGGGTGAGGGGGAAGCCCGTGGTGATGTTCAGGTCGGTCACCTCGGGGGTGATGCTATGGACGATGGTGGGCAGGAGGGTCTCGTCGCACATCACGATGGCACTCTTGTTGCCGGCCTCCACACGCGACGACTCACTGAGCCACTCGCCCACGTAGCGGGCCTGCACATTGCCGGTGGGGGCACCGATATAGGTGATGCGCTTCGGGGTGGTGAGGTTGGCGTAGATGGCATCGTCGTGGATGTCGAGCTCGTTGCCGAACTCGATGATGGCCTTGCTGACGAACGTGCCGGCCTCGTTGGGGTGATTGTCGTTGCCCAGGTAGTAGTTGTCGTAGTCCCAGTAGAAGTGGGCGTCGCTCTCGTGCTTCAGCCGGCGGAACAGCTTCTGCTCCACCGGGAGCAGGGCGTTGAAACCCACCAGGAGGTAGGGACCGGGACCGAAGTCGATGTTATCGTCGCAGACCACGCTGCGGAGGAGGGCCCCCTCGTAGGCCAACTGCTGCTGCCGCAGCCGCTCGTTGAAGTCGGCATACACGTCGCCGAAATGGCTCCATAACTTGAGGAATTTCTCGCGGAGCCGGCTCTCGTGGTTCTCGTCGAAGGTGGAGAAGAACCGTTTCAGCACCGCTTTCTGCTCCTCGGAGAGGTAGCTCACGGTGTCGAAGGAGTGGAGGTCGCGGAGGTTGTCGAACACGGCGCGGGCATCGGCCAGACACTTGTCGATATCGTCGAAATCGGCCAGCAGCACGGTGCCCCATCCCCAGAACTTGTCGAGGGGTTCGCTGTCGCCGGTGCGGTGGTTGAAGCTCTTGTGCAGGTCGCAGATGAGTTTGATGTCATCGGCCACGGAGAGGGGCGAGTGCTGCTGCATCATCTCGCTGATAGTGGTGTAGCGTGGGCTCCAGATGGGCTTGTCGGTGAGCGAGGCAAGGTGCTCGTTGAGGAAGAGCGACGCCCGCTTGTTGGGGAACACGACGGTGACTCCCGACAAATCGTTGCCATATTTCGCCAAGAGGTCCTCGGCCACATATCTCAAAAATGGTTGATGTTGCATGATGGTTGTATTATTGCTGTTTTTCTACTCTCACTACTTTGTTTCTAGATACATACCATAGGTAGCCTTCTACTTGTGGGTGGCCCATGGCGGCCAGATGCTGCATGTAGGCGCGCACCTGCTTGTGGTGCTCGGGGTTCTGGTTGCCAAACTTGTAGTCTACGACGATGGTCTTGGTGCCGTTGGTCATCACGCGGTCGGGACGGCACTCCTTCACGATGCCAGTGGCAGGGTCCTTGTAGAGGATGGTGCACTCGTTGTGCAACTGCCAGCGGGGAGAGAACCAGTTCCTGACCTTCGGGTTGGAGAGCACGCGCTGCAACATGGGGCGCAGCTCGGCCTCGGGAATCTCGTCGTAGAGGACGCCCTCGTGGGTGAGCTGCTGGAGCACGCGCTCGATGTCGTCGATGTCGCGCAGACGCGAGAAGATGGTGTGCAGCAGACTGCCCCTGTTGATGTACTCGGTGCGCAGCAGGGCGGCCTCCTCGGTGGTGGTGAACTCGCGGCTGCTGTTGCTCTGGCGGAACTTCGCCCGCGAGGGATACGACCTGATGGCAAACGACTTGCCCTCCTCGGGCTGCAGGAACACGTTGTCGCTCTTCTTGCTTTCCTTCTTCTCCTCGGCCTCGAAACATTCGCCATACTCGAAGATCTGGCCACCTTGGTCGTCCTTCTCCAGTTTGCTGCCCGGCAACTTCTCAACCAACTGGGGCAGAACGTCGCACACCAGTTCGGTGCGCACCGAGGGGGTGGTGGAGGTGCTGCCTTTCTTCTCCTCCTTCATCTTGCCCATCACGAAGAGGCGCTTCTTGGCACGGGTGAATGCCACATAGAGCATGTTCAGGTTGTCGACGCTGTTTTGCAGGTGCTCGTGGTTGTAGTCTTTCTCGTAGACCGTGCCCACCATCTTGCTTTTGGCGTAGTTGATGGGCAGGATGGGCAGCATGTCGAAGGGCTTCTCGTCGGTCTCGCACCACACCACATAGCCCGTCTTCTCCATCTCCCAACTGCAGAAGGGGATGATCACGTTGTCGTATTCCAGACCCTTGCTCTTGTGGATGCTCACCATGCGCACACCGTCGACTTGGTCGCCATGGATTTTCTCCTTGAAGATGTTGTCGTTCCATGCCGTGAGGAAGCGGTCGATGTCGGAGGGATTGTCTTTCAGAAACTCGGCCAACTTGTCGTAGAAGGCGCAGATGTAGGCGCTCTGTCCCTTCACCTGCTCGAGACCGAAGAGCGAGTAGATGGCCTCGGCCATGTCGGTGAGGGGAAGGCCACGGAGCCGGGCCAGGTCGGCAGGCGTCTGGAACCCCTCGGGCAGCAGTTCGGCGAAGGGGAGCAGGGTGGGGGACTGGTCGGTGTTATTATCTGCGCCGAGAACGGCGCCGCTGTCGGTGTTATTATCAGCGCCGAGAACGGCACCGCTGTCAGCGGCCTTTTCTTTGGGAGGGGGAATTGAGCTGGCGGAGGATAGGAAGAGATAGTCGGCATCGGGGGTGCCAAGGATGGCATCCTGGTAGGTCTTGGCCAGGGTGGCGGCGCAGAGGCCGTCGCTGACATTGACGAGCAGCCGCATGGCATTGATGATGATGCGCACGGCGAGCGACGAGTCGAGACGGAAGGCCTCGTCGGACACGATGTGCACGTCGGGGTCGTTCAACTGGAAGTAGTTGGCGGTATACTCTATATCTTTGTTGTAGCGCGAGAGGATGGCAATCTTGCTCTGGGGGATGCCGTTGTCGAGGAGTTGGTGAATGGTGTCGGCCAGGTGCTCCATGATGGTGCTCTCGTAGGTCTCTTTCTCCATCATCTCGATGCGCACATAGCCTGTGGAGGGGCGCCATTCGGGCACAAACTGCACGACATCGGAGTAGGCGGTGGACAGGTCGTGTGCCTCGCCGCCCACCATCTCAAGCAGGCGGTCGCTCTCGGTCTTGGTGGCAAGGGTGAAGAACTCGTTGTTGAACTCGATCACCCGGCGCGAGGAGCGGTAGTTGGTGTCGAGGGGCTGGACGGTGACCATCGACTTGTCGTTGGCGAACTCGCTGGTGATGTTGTTGAGCAACCGCCAGTCGCCGTCGCGCCAGCGGTAGATGCTCTGCTTCACGTCGCCCACAATCAGGTTGCCTTTGCTCTTGCTCATGCAGTCGTCGAGCAGCACCTTGAAGTTGTGCCACTGCAGGGCACCCGTGTCCTGGAACTCGTCGATCATGATACTCTGGAGCGGGGCGCCGATCTTCTCGAAGATGAACGGACTGTCGCTGCCGTTGATCATCCCCTTGAGGATGGCCTGCGTGTCGCTCAGCAGGAAGCGGCTCGACTCGCTGTTGAGCGTGCGCATCGTGGCCTCGATATTGCCCAGGAGGCGCAGTTGGTTGAGGTGCTCCTCAGTGGTGCTCACCGACTTGTAGATGCGGGCATAGACGTTGAGGTCGTTGATGGTGGCGCCGAGGATGCTTATCAGTTTCTGCTCGGCCAGTCTGATGATGTCCTCGCGGGTGGGAGAGGTCTTCGTCACCCACGACTCGGGCGAGTTGAGGCACGAGAGCACCCGCTTGCCCACCATCGAGGGGTCGAGCTTGCCCTGCCGCAGATTGCAGAAGAAACCGTAGATGCCGGAGGTGTTGTGAGCGAAGTTGCTGCCGTCGTAGCCCTCGATGGCGGTGAAGAACTGGTCGGCATGGTTTTTCATCACGCTTAGGCACTTGGCACGCGTCTGGCGCAGCTCATTGCGCACGTTGTCGAAGTCTTTGGGGTCGGACATGAACTTCTCCAGGGCTTTGCGCTTCACCTTGTAGGTGTCCTTGAAAATGTTCTCGCCGAAGCGCTTCACCTTCTTGATGATGTTCCACCCCTTGTCGTTGCCGATGTTCTCGAGGATGTAGCTCATCACCCATTGCAGCATGGGATTTTGCTGGTCGAGCGACTCAATCATCGTGTCGACGGCCAACTGCTCCACCTGCCTGTCGTTGAGTTCGATGCGCAGGTTGGCGGAGAGGTCGAGTTCGCGGGCCAGGTTGCGGAGCACACGCTGGAAGAACTTGTCGATGGTCTCGACGCGGAACGAGGAGTAGTCGTGGATGATGCTCGTGAGCGCCTGTTGGGCCCGACTGCGCACGAGCCGCTCGTCGACGCCCAGCTCTTTGGAGATCTTCTCCAGATAGTCGTTGGAGTCTTCATAGCCGTGGGCCAGCCCATTGAGTTGGCTCAGGATTCTCATCTTCATCTCTTCCGTGGCCTTGTTGGTGAAGGTCACGGCGAGGATGTGCCGAAAGTAGAGCGGGTTCTCGATCAGCAGTTTGATATATTCCACGGCGAGGGTGAAGGTTTTGCCGCTTCCGGCACTCGCCTTGAACACCGTGAGCGGTGTGCGTGGGTTCTGGGTAGGTTGTGACATGGTTTTTTATTTTTTGGGGGGTGGTGGGCTTTATGGGCTTTATGGGCTTTGTGGGCTTTATGGGCTTTGTGGACTTTTCTAGATTATCTGATCCTTTCTATCGCTCCTATCGCTAGTTTTTCCTCGTCTTTTCTATGCCCATTCCAGGAGGAGGGTGGCTAGCAGGCCTATTAGGAAGCTGATGGCATTGCACAGGAAGCTATATACCGCCGATTGATGGAGGTCGCGCGTGAGGAGCCAGTACCATAGGGTCTCGATGATGATGACCACTGCCTCGCCTAAGAGGATATGCGGCCAGTCGTATCCCGCGAAGTCGATATAGAAATTCAGGGGCACGTTGGTGAGGAGGTTGATCACCACCGACGACAGCAATATTTTTTGTCGACGCTCACCCAGACACCTCAGCACGATATACTCGATGATGATGGTGAACACAAGGGCAATGAGAAGATCGTCTGTATTCATAGTTGGTTTTTATTTAATGAGGTCATAATTGGTTTTTAATTAGAGGTCATATTTGGTCTTTATTTGGAGGTCATCTTTGGTTTTTTATTTAGAGGTCATATTTTGTTCTTATTTAGAGGTCATATTTGGTTTTTATTTAGAGGTTATATCCGGTCTTTATGTATTATTGTTCCCATTCGCTCTTTTTTGTAACTCAGGAGAGCATGTAATAGTTCGTAATTCACCTCGCTGAGCTCAATGGCAATAAGCTGTGGTAATGTCTGAACTTCTGAACTCCTGAACTCCTGAACTCCTTTCTGCTAGCCCGTAATTCACCTCTCTGAGCTCAATGGCAGTTAGCCGTGGTAATGTCTGAACTCCTGAACTTCTGAACTTCTGAACTCCTTTCTGCTTCTACAGAATGGCTATCAGGAAGCCGGGGATCAGGGCGGCGGCTAGGAGGCCGAAGGCCAAGCCCTCGCGGCCCTTCAGCACCACGTTGGCCAGGTAGAGCGTCACCGGCATGGTGCAGTTCACGGCAAAGAGGCCCAGCAGGGCGATGGCCAGGTGGCTGTCGCGGCAGAGCAGGCATATCAGCACCACAGTGAGCACCACGACCATCGACCTCACGATGCCCATGCCGCGGGCTATCCATCCACCGCTCATCTTTCCGAGCATGGCGATGGCACCGATGGCCAGCACCACCATATCGCTCTTCGTGATGGTTTGCGTGAAACTCTCGCCCACCCAGGAGCGCATCATCACCAGCAGCATCAGTACGACGATGGCCACGCCTATGGCCCAATGGGCCCAACGTCTCTCTTTCGAGGGAGCTCCCGGGGTGGACGCCGAAGGCGATGACTGGATATCGCCCTTGAAATCACATCTCATATAGAGTGCCGCCAGGAGGCACATCAGCAGCAGGATGGCATAGAGCAGCGGCCAACTGTGGAACACGAAGCCTATCGACAGGCCGAAGGCTCCGGTGGAGACGAATATGCCGAGCGAGCGGATGCCGTTGTGTGTCTTCATGGCCACCTGTTTGCCGCCCCAGGTGTGGAAGAACGAGTTGCCCAGTCCGAGCAGGATGGCGGTGGGCAGCATGGCCGTGGCTGAGGGGTGGGGAAGGGTGTTCACGCCCACTGCCATCGTGGCGACGCCAAGGATGAGCAGTAGCAGTGATATAATCAGCATCCAGTGTTTCTGGCGGCTGATGTCGGCCAGGTGGCCCGTGATGATCTGGGTGACGAAGGCCAGGACGTTGTAGACGATGAACAAGCCTACCACGTAGCCCGTCTCGACGAGGGGCGACATGAGGTAGAGGGTGCACAGGCACAGGCAGTCGACCAGGAAGTGCAGCGCCGCGCCTATCCCCACCATGATATTGCGATATCCCAGTCTCTCATTCATTTTCCAGATATTGATTATTCGGATTTCACAGTTTCACACATATTTCTATTCTTTCCAATGCGACTCCAACATCCTCTTGAAGTCTTTGGTCGCAGCGACCAATTATAGCCTTTTCGCATTGCAAATATAACAAAAAAATACTTGTTTCAAGAAATGTCGGGAGAAAATCTTTTTGTAATCTGCTGTCAGCAATTTTGTACAGCCTCGGCATCACATTTTTTCGCCCGATTCCCACCTATAAGAAATTAATTGATTATTTTTGCAGTGCAAAATACGAATACTCAACAAATCAAAACCAATACGATGAAGAAGACAATCGTTATGATGATGCTCGCCTGCCTCGCTGTGGGGGCAAAGGCACAGCTGCAGACCAATGCGGGCGTGGAATACCTGCAGAACAATGCCAAGGACATGTCGACCGACTTCAGCGACCTGGCCAACACCTATTTCCTGGCCGACAGCCTCGCACAGTTTGATGATGCCACCGCATCGGGAAAGGTGAACTGGAAACGCTACCGCCTGTCGCCACGACAGGCCTTCAACCTCAACGGCTACTGGCCCGTGAGGATGCAGATGCTCGACTTCCCCGACACGCAGTATGACAACGACCCCGACTTCAACTTCCAGTTGCAGTTCGTGGACGACCGCACGGTGCGCATCCGCATGCTCACCACACCCATCGAGCCCGCCGATGACACCGATGCCGACCCGATGCTCTCCGATGAGTTCAAGGCCAGGTGGAAGAGCGCCGACACCCGGCCCGCCGCACAAGGCTGGACCATGGAGCGGCGCGGCAACTCGGTGTGCTACAAGAGTGACAAGGGGTGCATCGAGATACAACGATACCCCTGGCGCATCGTGCTGCGCGACAGCAAAGGAAAAATCCTCACCCAGACACGCGCCATCATCGACAACGACTCCACTCAGGTGAAACTGTTGCCATTCTGCTTCATCAAGCGCGGCGCCGACAACTCGCGCAGCGTGAACCCCGTGTTCTTCCTCTCGCCAGGAGAGCGGATCTTCGGCTGCGGAGAGTCGTTCACCTCGCTCAACAAAGTGGGCCAGAAGGTGCACCTCTACGTGACCGACCCCCAGGGACCGGAGACCGACGGCATGTACAAGCCCGTGCCCTTCTACTTCAGCAACAGGGGCTACGGACTCTTCATGCACACCAGCGCACCCGTGACCTGCGACTTCGGTGCCTCGTATATCGGCGCACAACGCCTCTTCATGGGCGACGAGGCCGTGGACTTCTTTGTGTTCTTCGGCGAGCCGAAGGACATTCTCGACGCCTATACCAACGTCACGGGAAAGAGTCCGATGCTGCCCCTCTGGACCTTCGGCACCTGGATGAGCCGAATCACCTATTTCTCTCAGAAAGAGGGACTTGAGATAGCCCGGCAACTGCGTGCCCACCGCATCCCATCCGACGTGATTCACTTCGATACAGGATGGTTTGGCGTAGACTGGCAGTGCGACTACGAGTTTGCCAAAGACCGGTTTCCCGACCCCGTGGGCATGCTCAAGCAGATGAAGAAAGACGGGTTCCACACCTGCCTGTGGCAACTGCCATATTTCACACCCAAGAACCGCTACTTCAAGGAGTTGGTAGACGGTGGCATGCATGTGAAGAACGGTATGGGCGGCATGCCCTACGAGGATGCCGTGCTCGACCTCTCGAACCCCAAGACGGTGAAATGGTACCAGGACAAGATTGGCGCACTCATCCGCCAAGGGGTGGGGGCCATCAAGTGCGACTTCGGCGAGGCGGCACCCTTCAACGGACTCTATGCCAGCGGCCGCACAGGATTCTATGAGCACAACCTCTATCCCCTGCGCTACAACATGGCCCTGTGGAACGCCGTGAAGGACAACTCGGGCGAGGGCGTGATATGGGCGCGCAGCGCATGGGCCGGTTCGCAACGCTATCCGCTGCACTGGGGTGGCGACGCCGCCACCAACAATATCGGTATGCTGGGCGACCTGCGAGGCGGCCTGAGCTTCGGACTCAGCGGCTTCTCGTTCTGGAGCCACGACATGGGCGGATTCGTCACGGCATCGCCCGAGGACATCTACCGCCGGTGGCTGCCCTTCGGCTTCCTCTCGTCGCACACCCGTGCACACGGCGCTCCTCCCACCGAGCCATGGCTCATCAGCGACTCGTTCACCGACGCCTTCCGCAAGTGCGCCGAGATGAAATATGCCCTCATGCCTTATGTCTACGCCCAGGCCAAGGACTGCTCGAACCGCGGTCTGCCCATGGTGCGCGCACTCTTCGTGGAGTTCCCCCAAGACCCAGGAGCATGGCTCGTGGAGGATGAGTATATGTTTGGCTCGCAGATGCTCGTGGCACCACTCATGGAGAGTGGCACCGAGCGGGTGTGCTATCTGCCCGCCGGCCGATGGATAGACTACCAGAGCGGAGAGGTGTATGAGGGCGGCTACCGCACCATCAAGGCGGGCGAGATACCCTGCGTGATCCTGGTGCGCGACGGCTCGCTCATCCCGCATGTTCCCGTGGCACAGTCGACCGACAAGATCGACTGGAAGAAGGTGGAGCTGCGCCCCTACAAGGCTGGCGCCCTGCAGTGCAAGGGCCTGCTCTTCACGCCCGGCGACAGCGATGTGAGAGAAGTGACCGAGTAGGCTGCAACGTGTCTTTGGAGGATGATTCAGTACATATTATATTAAAAAATCGCAAAAGTTTTTCACGTTTGCCACTTTTTTTGTAATTTTGGGCGATAATCCGAAGAAAACAATGAGAATTCGCTTGCAAATATTGATGATGGCCATGATGGTGGCCTCGCTTGGCGTAAATGCACAGAAAATCACGCTCGGCACCTATACCACCAAGGACCATGGCCATTACCAAGGAGAACTAATGGGAGGAAAACCTCACGGCAAGGGCACCACCACCTACGACAACGGTGATGTCTACAAGGGCGAATACGTGAAAGGAAAACGCCAAGGGCATGGAGTGTATACCTTTGCTGATGGAGAGAAATATGAGGGCGACTATTTCCAGGACCAACGTCATGGGAAGGGTACGTTCTATTATATGAACAACAACAAGTACGTGGGCAGCTGGTATCGTGACATCCCGCACGGAAAGGGCGTGATGTACTACTACAATGGCGACGTGTACGACGGATTCTGGTATGCCGGAGAGCGGAGCGGAAGGGGAAAATATACCTTCTGCACCGGACAGTACTACGACGGCAACTGGAAGAACGACGAGAAAAACGGCTACGGCGTGTTCCACTGGGGTGATGCCTACTACTCGGGCAACTGGCTCAACAACGAGCGCTCGGGGAAGGGCACCAACAGCTATGCCGAAGGCGACAAGTATATCGGACAGTGGGAGCACGACCTGCCCAACGGAAAAGGACGGTATGAGTTTGCCAACGGCGACGTCTACGAGGGCGACTACGTGAACAACGAGCGCACGGGATATGGCACCGTGACCTACAAGAACGGCGACGGCTATCAAGGACGGTTCCTCAACGGCGAGAAGTCGGGCGCGGGAACCTTCAAGTGGAGAAACGGCGACGTGTATGTGGGGCAGTGGGCCAAGGACAAACAGAACGGCAACGGCAAGCTGACCAAGAAGAACGGCGACGTGTATGAGGGACAGTTCCGCGACGGCAACTTCGAGGGACTGGTCATTATCCGCTACCACGACGGGGCAAGGTTCCGCGGACAGTATCACCGTGGCGTGCGCCATGGCGAGGCCATAGAGGAGACACGCGACGGCAAGCGCTTCGAGGGCTCGTACAAGAACGGGGAGCGCGACGGCAACTTCGTGGAGAAGAACAAGAGCGGGCAGGTGACAGCCCGCGGACATTATGCCGACGGTATAAGATACACCGACTGAGATTCATCCAACTTAAAGCAATACTTATGATTCTAGACACATTAGACAATTTAGGCAAAATCGTCGACCTCAACCCGCTCTTCAAGGTAGTGGTCGACTTCGTGCGTGACAATGACCTCGAGAAACTCGAGGCTGGAAAACACATGATACAGGGCGACGAGGTGTTCGTGAACGTGCAAGTGGCCAAAGGCAAGACCGCCGAGGAGGCCGTGCTCGAGACACACGAGAAGATGATCGACATCCAGATTCCTATCTCGGGAGAGGAGACCTACGGGTACCTGCCAGCCTGCGAACTGCCCCCACTGGAGTACAACGCCGAGAAAGACATCACCAAATTCCCGGGTGTGAAATCGCTGTGCCACGTCACCTGCCGGAAAGGCATGTTCGTGGTGTTCTACCCACAAGACGGGCACGCTCCCTGCATCACTTCAGAGCCTGAGCTCAAGAAGGCCATCTTCAAAGTGGCCGTGAAATAACCCTTCGCAAATCAACAAAAAGAAACCAAACTACCGACAACATATATGGCAGAGAAGAAAACCCAAAAAGACACCGAGGAGACCAAGGTGGTGAAGAAAGCAGCAACGCGCAGGAGAGTGCCGAAGCACATCGGACTCGTGGCGCAAGACCCATATCTGGAACCCTATGAGGACGCCATCAAAGGCCGCCACGACCATGCGTTGTGGAAACTCAACCAACTCACCCGCAATGGAAAGACCACCCTCACCGACTTCGCCTCGGGCTACGACTACTACGGACTGCACCGCACCCCACGTGGATGGGTGTTCCGCGAGTGGGCACCCAACGCCACCGACATCTACCTGGTGGGCGACTTCAACGACTGGCAGGAGACCGAGAAATACCGCGCCAAGCGCGTGAAAGGCACCGACAACTGGGAACTGAAACTGGGCGCCAGGGCCATGAAGCATGGCGACCTCTACAAGATGCACGTGCACTGGAACGGCGGAGAGGGAGAGCGCATACCGGCATGGGCACAGCGCGTGGTGCAAGACGATGTCACCAAGATCTTCTCGGCACAGGTGTGGTGCCCGGCAGAGCCCTACGTGTGGAAAAAGAAGAAATTCAAGCCCGACGTGAACCCGCTGCTCATCTACGAGTGCCACATCGGCATGGCGCAAGACGCCGAGAAGGTGGGCTCGTATACCGAATTCAAGGACAACGTACTGCCGCGCGTCATCGCCGACGGATACAACTGCATCCAAATCATGGCCATCCAGGAGCATCCCTACTATGGCTCGTTCGGCTACCACGTGAGCTCGTTCTTCGCCGCGTCGAGCCGCTTCGGCACACCCGAGGAACTGAAGGAACTCATCGACACCGCACACCAGAACGGCATCGCCGTGATCATGGACATCGTGCACTCGCACGCCGTGAAGAACGAGGTGGAGGGACTCGGCAACCTGGCCGGCGACCCCAACCAGTTCTTCTACCCCGGCGAGAAGCATGAGCACCCCGCCTGGGACTCGCTCTGCTTCGACTACGGCAAGGACGACGTGATACACTTCCTGCTCTCCAACTGCAAGTACTGGCTCGAGGAATACCACTTCGACGGATTCCGCTTCGACGGCGTCACCTCGATGCTCTACTACAGCCACGGACTGGGAGAGGCTTTCTGCAACTACGGCGACTACTTCAACGGACATGAGGACGACAACGCCATCTGCTACCTGACGCTGGCCAACCTGCTCATCCACGAGGTGAACCCCAATGCCGTGACCATCGCCGAGGAGGTGAGCGGCATGCCCGGACTGGCTGCGAAATTCGAGGACGGCGGCTACGGATTCGACTACCGCATGGCCATGAACATACCCGACTACTGGATCAAGACCATCAAGGAGCTGAGCGACGAGAACTGGAAACCATCGTCGATATTCTGGGAGGTGAAAAACCGCCGACCCGACGAGAAGACCATCAGCTACTGCGAGAGTCACGACCAGGCCCTGGTGGGCGACAAGACCATCGTGTTCAGACTTATCGACGCCGACATGTACTGGCACTTCAAGAAGGGCGACGAGAACGATATGGCCAATCGTGGCATCGCGCTGCACAAGATGATACGTCTGGTGACAGCCGCTGCCATCAACGGCGGCTACCTCAACTTCATGGGCAATGAGTTCGGTCATCCCGAGTGGATCGACTTCCCACGCGAGGGCAACGGATGGAGCTACAAGTATGCACGCCGTCAGTGGAACCTCGTCGACAACCACGAACTGTGCTACCACTGGCTGGGCGACTTCGACAAGCAGATGCTCAAGGTGATCAAGATGGAGAAGAACTTCCAGAAGACACCGGTGCAGGAAATCTGGCACAACGATGGCGACCAGGTGCTCGCCTTCATGAGGGGCGACCTCGTGTTCGTGTTCAACTTCAGTCCCACACGCTCGTTCACCGACTACGGATTCCTGGTGCCCACCGGCTCATACGACGTGGTGCTCAACACCGACTCGAAGGACTTCGGCGGCAACGGACTGGCCGACGACACCATGACACACTTCACCAACTACGACCCGCTCTATGTAAACGACCACAAGGAGTGGCTCAAACTCTACATCCCCGCCCGCTCGGCCGTGGTGCTGAAGAAGAACTAATCCACCTGCGTCAGGACAGGCGTCCGGACAAGTGGAAACTATACAACCAGAAGAATGGCGGGCAGCACATGTGGCCCGCCATTCTTCCGCTAAACAACAAAACGAGATGCCATACCTCGATTTCAGTGAGAGAGACAAGCATGCCGGCTCGTGGTACAACGAGTGGGTGTGCCTCGTCGCATTCGTCGTCTTCACCTTCATCTACCTGTTCTTCTACCAGAACGATGTGCTGGCGGCAGGCCAACATGTGCTCTCGGGCGGACAGACCCACTATAGCCGTGGGGTGGGGGCGGTGCTCATCACGCTTGTGCTCGGCATCTTGCAGCGTTGCGTCTATCATCTCACCCGGCTGCGCAAGCGTGCCCATGCCCTCACCTACCTGCCCTCGCTGCTCGTGCTCACCCTGATCACCGACGTCAGCTCTAACATTGACCTGGGCTTCTCGTTCGGTGGGTGGCTCATCGCACTGCCGCTCATCATCGTGGCCTACGTGCCCCTCGTGATCGTGCTCAGGCAGATGGAGCCTTTCGAGCCCGACAACGGACAGTGGGGACTGTTTGCGCGCTCGACGTGGATCAATCTGCTCACCATGGTGGTGATGTTCGTACTCGTGGGACTCTTCAGCAACCACGACGCCACGTTCCACTACCGCATGCGCATGGAGAAGCTACTGCTCGATGAGGATTACCGCGCCGCGCTCAAGGTGGGAAGGAAGTCGGAGGTGACCGACAACTCGCTCACCATGCTCAGGGCCTATGCCCTGGCCCATGAGGGGCAGTTGGGCAACCGCTTTTTCGAGTATCCCGTTACTGAGGCAACGGCCTCGCTACTGCCCGAAGGCAAGGTGGCACGCACCGTGATCATGCCCGACAGCCTCATCACGCTCTATGCCCGGAAGGTGGGCGTGCGGGCCGACTACAAACTCACCCAACTGCTCATCGACCGCAAACTGAAGGTGTTTGCCGCCGCCGTGGTGGTGGCCTATCCCGACTCGCTCATGCCCAAGCACTATGCCGAGGCTCTGACGATGTACAACACCATGGCTACGAAAGATTCCATCGAGGGCGATGAGACCGAGATGGAACTGCGCTACCTGGATTTCTGCCAGAAGAGGAAATCGCTGCCCAAGGCCACTGTGGCCAATGCCATGCGCCGTGCGTATGGCCGCACCTACTGGTATTATTATCACTATGGTTGGAAAAAGGATTGAAAGATGTCTGCTGACCATCCTTCTTGCCGTGGCATGCTCGTCGTGTGCCGACCTCTTCGACGTGCATCCCTATGCCGTGGATTTTGATGGCGAGACAAACGTCAATCTTCACCAAGCCGAGCTCATCGAGCGAAACTGTCTTGACAAGGACACGCTAAGGGTGGCGGTGTTCAGCGACACCCAGGGGCACTACGACGAACTGGAGGACTTGGTGAAAGACATCAACAACCGTGGCAACATCGACTTCGCGGTGCATGGCGGCGATGTGAGCAACTATGGCGCCACAAGGGAATTCGTGCAGCAGCACGACATTCTCGACCGGCTTGATGTGCCCTATGTGGTGGTGCTGGGCAACCACGACTGCCTGGGCACCGGCATCGAGACCTACCACAAGATGTTCGGTCCCTCCAACTTCTCGTTCATTGCCGGCCGTGTGAAATTCGTGTGCCTCAACACCAACGCCCTCGAATACGACTTCACCGACCCCATTCCCGACTTCGATTTCCTGAATACGGAGTTGCAGGCCGATGCCTCGCGCTACGACCGCACGGTGTTCTGCATGCATGCGCCGCCACTGTGCGAGCAGTTCAACAACGAGGTGCTCCAGGCTTTCCACCATTATCTCTCGCTCTTTCCCGGTGTGCTCTTCTGCACGGCAGGCCACCTGCACAAGAACGACTGCTTCTCGCCGCTCGACGATGGCATCACGTATTACGTGACCGACAGTGCCAACCACCGCAACTACATCCTGTTCACCATCACTCCCAATGGCTATGAGGCTGAGAACATACATTATTAATATATTGCTGATGCTCGCCGTGCCATCTGTGGCAGATGATTATTCGCAGAATTCAGATTATTCAGAAAACTCGGAGTATTCAGAAAACTCTGAGTACTCTGAAAACTCTGAGTACTCTGAAAACTCTGAGTACTCTGATTACTCTGATTATTCTGATTACACTGATTATTCCGATTCTTCCGATTCCTCCAATTCCTCTAATCATCGCCCTTTTTGGCAGTGGTTTGTGCCCTCGCAACTGGTGGTGCAGAATGCAGGCAATATGGGACTGGTGTCGGCCGGTATCGGATGGTGTTATGGCCGGAACAAGCAATGGGAGACACACCTGCTGATGGGATTTGTGCCCAAATACAAGGCGCTCTCGGCAAAACCTACCATCACGGTGAAGGAAAATTTTATACCCTGGAGACTTCGGGTGGACGACAATATCGTGCTCGAACCCCTCTCATGTGGCCTCTACTTGAACACCGTGGTGGGAAGCCGTTTCTGGAGTTATCTGCCCAGCAGATATCCCAACAACTATTATTGGTTCTCTACCCGGTTCAGAATCAATGTGTTTGTGGGAGAGCGACTGACATGGCATTTCAGCACGGGCAAGAAGAAACGGCCCAAGTCTATCACCGCTTTTTATGAATGCAGCACCTGCGACCTCTACCTTTTTGATTTTTTTGGCAATCGCAGCGTCAAGTTGAGGGATATCATTGGTCTCTCGCTTGGTGTGAAACTCCAGTTGTTCTAAAAGAAAAGAATGGTGCCAAAACTGACAAAACTGAAAAAAAAGAGGCATTTTCGTCGCTTGACCCTATTTTGGCACGGTTTTCGCTACTCCTTCTGCAGAAAGTCAATAGCCCATCGCCAATGCGGTGAGCAAAGAGGACCGAAAGGAGAGGAGCCAGAGCGCTTCAAAAGCAAGAACGCGTATCGTCTGAACTCCAGAATAAAGGAGTAATGTCTGAACTCCTGAACTTCTGAACTCCTGAACTCCTGACAGAGATTATTCATTCAACAAAAAAATTATAAAATTATGAAAATTCAACCGTTAGCAGACAGAGTGCTCGTGCTTCCTGCACCTGCAGAAGAGAAAGTCGGTGGCATCATCATCCCCGACACCGC
>Ga0256407_10006626_pt1 | contig 17796 bp, 10 predicted proteins | sample RumenRJG_04DNA_FD_193489 | JGI IMG/M metagenome (GOLD analysis project Ga0256407, IMG submission 193489) | Bovine rumen microbial communities from Lethbridge, Alberta, Canada - RJG_04 | ecosystem: Host-associated > Mammals > Digestive system > Stomach > Rumen | place: Canada: Alberta...
TTGATTGCTGAGAATTGGAGTTCTGTTGACATTTATATATGTTATTGATTTATTTATTTCGCTTATATTTTATAATATCATTTTATTTTATTATTTTTTTTTAATTTTTTTGTTTTATTTTTTTTTGGGTTTTTTATAGTTAATAAATAAATTTATTATTTATTTTATATTTATTATAATTATTTTTAATTTTTTATAATTTATAAAAAATTTCTTTTTTTAAAATATTAAAAATTATAAAAATAATTTAAAATAATAAAGTACAATAATGTCATTTTCAAAAAACTCAATATCAAATTCAATATCACATTCATTTCAAAAATTAAACAATTCAACAAAATTAAAATTAAACACAAGTTTAAAAACATTAAAACCAGAAAAAACTATTATTAAACAAAAAATAAATTTTTCAAAAACTAAAAATTCCCTTTACAAATTAAAACTTCCAAAAATAAATTTAACAAATCCTCAAGTTGATTTAGTATCAAGTTTAGAAATAAAAAATAATATAACAGGAACAAAAATTTTTGAAGAAATAACAAAAGATCAAAAAGAAAGAGAAAAAATTGATAATGATCCAGAAATTCAAGATAAAATTTTAGGAATTGAAAAAAAAATGACTTTTTCAAGTTATGAAGAAGAAAAAGAATATATTAAAGCGGCTCAGTCAAGAGAATTTTTTAGAAAATATGAAATTATGAGAAGAGAAAAAGAAGAAGAAAATGAAATTGAAGATTTAAAAATTTTAACAAATAATTTAAAAGAAGAAATTAATGAAATTTATAAAAAAATTACTTATTTAAATAAACAAATTTATGATTTTGATTTAGAAGAAAGTGTTATTGATTATCAATTTATTAAAGAAAGTAATCAAAAAATAGAAAATGAAATTAATGATAATAAAACTATTGTTACTGGAAAAAATGGAAAAAATAAATCTAGTAAAAAGACTCAATTAATATATTCTTTTATGGCAAAAACAATGTTATTAAATTTAGAAAAAGAAAAAAAAGAAAAAAAAGAAAATATAGAAAAAGAAAAAGAAGATTTAATATATAAAGTAGAAATAGTTAAAAAAGATATTTTAGAAAAAGAAAATGAATATAAAAAAAAGAAAATATTATTAAAAGAAAAAATTCAAAAATTAAGTTATTCATATCATAAAAAATTATATGAAGGATTAGATATAAGAAATGAAGGTTTAGTTTGGATAATAAAAGCAATTTGGAATTTAGGAGAAAATATTCAAATGTCTTTTTTTCCTAAATTTTTAGATGAAAAATCAATTGATTATTTATTTAATATTGCACATAAAAGTGTTAAATCTGATAATTTAAATAATTTAATAGAAGAAAATAAAAGAAATTTAATTAATGATTTTCAAGATTTGAATAGAAATAATCAATTTAAAAAAAGTAAACCAATTTTTAGAACAAGTATAACTGATAAATTAACAAGAAAACTTTTACCAAAAGATATGATTAGGAAATATAAAAGTAAAAAAAAAGATATTAGATTAGAAAATATTTCAATAAAGGAAATGAATCAATTATTAAATGAAAAAAATGTTTTTAATACTGTTATTGAAACTAAATCTGTTAATTTAATTGATAGATTTACTAAATTAAAAAATGATATTGATTATGAAATTTTATTATTAAAAAATCAAGAAATGGAAAGAATTTTTAAAGAATTTTTATATAATGATTATGGAGAAAAATTTCATGTTAATATTGAAACAATTATTGGTTGTCTTGTTGGAGAAAATAGAAAAGAAAAAGAAATGTTAAAGTTTTATAGAATGAAAAATCATATTATTGATGATTTAAAAAAAATACAATTTTATTCTATTATGTCACATGATGAAATTGATAAAAAGAAAAAAAAAGAAGAAAGTTAAATAAAAGAGTTTTATTTATATATTTTAATTTAGTTTAATTTTATGATTAAAAAATTTTAAATTTTTATAAAAATCAAAATTATAAAATTTGGAATATTATTTACAAAATTTATATTATTAATTATTTAAATTATTATTATATTTTTTTATTTAAAATTATAAATTAATTTTATTTTTATCATTTTAAATTTTAATATATTATTTTATTTCTAAAAATTTATTTAAATATTACTTAATTATTGATTCTTTGGATGAAAACTTTTATCATTTTCATCCCCACTATCACAAATAATAATAATAATAAAAGTAATCATAATTAAAACTAAAACACCAACCAATAAAATTAATTTAACAACAGAAGAATTGACTTTAAAACCAAATTTTAAAAATAAATCTTCAAAAAAATCTCCAGTAGTAAAAGATAAACTTTTAATATTATTAATTAATTTTCTAATATCATTTTCTGCCTTTTCAGAAGAAGAAGAATTAATATCAAAACTTTCTTTATGAATATAATATTTAGATTCAATAAAATCATATATAATAATTTGCATTTGACTATCTAATTTAGTAATACCAAAATATTTTGCTAAATCTGTTTCTTTTTCTAAATCAACATAACCAAAAACAAATTTTCTATTTTCAAAAGCAATTTTTTTAAATTGATTTTGTATAAAATTAACTTGTTTTAAATTATTTTTATGATAAAATAACATAATTGTAATTCTTGGATTTTTTTGTATTAATTTAATAAAAGTACCATCAATTTCATTTAAAATAGGATAAACATTATTATTTAAAAATTCTTTTATATCATCACATTCTCTATTCCAAAAATATTCAATATTAATTCCATCAAAATTAAATTTAACTTTTTCTTTATTTTTATCACTTATATTAATTGACTTTATACCAAAATAAAAATCAATTAAAAAATCACTTTTAGCAAGCATTGAAATACAAGAAATAAATTCAGTATTATTTTCATTATATTCAACAAAAGGAGAAAAATTTCCATAATTATTATAAAAGTCAATATCATTATTTACTTTAATTAAAGGATTTGTTGAAATTTTTTGTAAAAATTCTAATAATGGAATTAACTCTCTTATTGGTTCAAATTTAAGTTCATTTCCTCTTATAAAAACTTTAATTGTTGGATATCTATCAACATTAAAAAAATTACATATTTCTTTTTTATTACAATTTATTTTTAAAAATTTGAAATTATTTACAAATTCATATTGACTTGCTTCATCGAAAATTGGTAAAAATCTTTTACAATGACCACACCAATCTTGATGAAATAAAGTTATTACGTAATCTGAATTTTGAATATAGTTTTTTATTTCGTTTGTTGATTGAATTTCTATTGATTTTATATCTTTGTATTTTGGGAGTTTTGTTATGTTTTTATTTTTTGGATATTTTACTGAGTTTATTTTTATTATTAGATATATTGATATTATGATTTGAAGTATTTTTTGATTCATATTATTTTTTTGAAAATAAATAATTATTATTTTTTTCATTTAAAAAATAAAAATTTTTTTATTTATAGAAAGGTAAAATTAAAATTTAAAATGAAAATAATTTAAATGAAAATTAAATTTTGTCTTTATTTTTTTTATAATAAAAATTTGTATTAATTCATTTTTATTTATATATAAAAATTGTTTTATTTTTTGATTATAAAAATGTATAAATTTAATAAAAAAAAAAATTATTTAAAATTTTAATAGAGAATAAGATCTTCTTAAAAAAGGATATTGTTCTTTAAATAATTTATTAGACTCATTTTTATTAGAATTTGAACTTAAACTTGATAATTTACAACTAGTTCTATTTATATCTCTTTGTGTATTAAATAAATTAATTTTTTTAATAAATAATTTATTAGATATATTTTTATTAGATGGTGATAAAATAAAATTTTCTCGACAAAATTTAGTCTTTATATTATTATATGTAATATTCATATTATTCATTTTATCTAAATTTAAAATAGGTAAAAGATTTTTAATAATAATAAGAATAATTGAATATTTTTCTTCCCAATTTAACTTATTAAAATCACAATTTTTAAAATCATCAATATTAAAATATATTTCTTTTACATTAAAAAGATTTTCACTATAAATTTTTTCTAAGCATTCATCTAAAATATTTATTAAATTACTAAATTTATTATAAATACTATCTAATCTATCTTTTATAGTATTATATTTACTTTTATAATTGTCAAATTCTTTTTTTAAAACTAAAAGTTCTTTTTGAGAATTAATAGATTTTGTAATATAAAAAGTACTTTTACTTTTATTTAATTTAAGAGTTTTATTTAATAAATCATTATTTTTTCCTGTTTCAAAATTACGTGATTCTTCATTAATATTTGTTTTAAATTTTTTTAAACTATTAAAATCATTTTCTTTAAATGAAAGTATTTTAATAATATTAGAATATCTTTTATTTTTTTTTGCTAAATTATTTTCTATTTTTGAATGAATTCTAATATCATTTTTATATCTTTTTATTATATTATCTAAATGCTCTCTTTGATTCAATAAATCTTCAATTTGATAAGATTGATATTCTAATTCATTAATTAATTCATTTTTTTGTAAATAATTCATTTTTTCTCTTAAATAATTCATTTTATTTTTCTTTTTATTACTACCTGTATTGATTAAATCAATTAAATTTTTTTTTATATTATATGTTTTTACTTCAAATTCAAACTCTTTATCTTTTATTCTTTTATCTTCTTTTTTTTCATATTTATCAATTTTATTTTCTAATTCTAATATTTTATTATACATTATTGAATTTAATTTTTCTATATGATTTGCATTTTCAATTTTATTTAAATTTGATTCATTAAAAAATTTTATTTTATTAATTTCAATTTCATGTTCAACATCTAGATTATATATATTTTTTTCATGTTCTGATTTTAAATTTTGAATTGATTCTTTTAAATTACATATTTCTTTATTTTTATTTTTTATTTGATTTTCCATATTTTTAAATTCGTTTTCTTTTGACATTATTAAATTATATCTAGTTAATAATTCTGAATATTCACTTTGTAAATTGAATAATGAAACTTCTAGATTTTTTATATTATTTTTTAAATTTAATATTTCTTTTTGATTATTATTAATTATTACTTGTAAATTTTGAATTCTATTTTCTTCCATAAAAATATTATTAAAATTATTATTTTTTATTAAAAATCGTTTTTAATTGAAATAAAAATGGAAAATAAATATTAAAATATTAATTTTATATTTTAAAATTATAAAATATATATAAAAATAAAATGATTAAACTTAGTAATTTTTATATAATCGAAAATAATGAATGAAAAAATTAATAATATCTTTATATAAAAATAAAAACTTAAATATCGAGAAAATATTATACATTTGTATTTATTAAATAATAAAATAACAATTACACAAAAACTTAAATAAATTACCTTAAAAATATTAATCATTACTAATTTTTCTATAAATTTCATTTCTATAAATCTTTAAACTTTTCCTAATATCATCAGGTTTGTCTTTAGCAATTCTAACTAAAATATTAATTAACTCAAATAAAATAATATCATTTTTTCCTTCATCATTTTCAGTAATAAAAGGTTTAATAATAATACCATTTTCTTCTTGTAATTCCATATTAATTTCTTTATCATCAACAATAATAATTTTTTTTAAATCTCTTCCTAATTTATTTAAATCTTTATAATATTGTTCATTTAAAAAAGTTGCACTTTCTCTATATAAACGATAAGAAAAATATTTTTCATCTTTTTCAATAAAATTAATAATTTGATCTGCATATTCTTTAATCCCAGTAGTAAAAACAATTAATTCATAATATTCAATTAAACTATGTAAAAATTTTCTTAATCCAGGACGAAGGATAAAAATATTTTTTCCTTTTGGAACATGTATTAAAGTTTCATCTAAATCTAATACTAAAGAATATGGTTTTGAAGGAGGAAAAGGGATTAATGGTATTTTTTTTGTATTAATATTTTCTTTTATGTTTATTATATTTAAATTTGTCATATCTATTTTTCCAATATTTTCATTTGAGTTATTTTTATTTTTTATTTGATTTTCTTTTATTTGTTTTTTTAAATTATAATTTGAGTTAATTGTATTATTTTCTAAATTTTGTTTTATATTTAAATTTTCTTTTTGTACTGAATTATAATTTTTATGTTGGTCTTTTTTTTTATTTTCATTTTTTATTCTATTAAATCTTGCAAAAATACTTTCATTTTCTTCTTCTTCATTTTTTATTGTTTCTTGAATAATAAATCTTGGATCATTTTGAATATAATAATTATTATTATAATGAGACTGAAATTTTGAAAAAGTTCTTTGTGGAGTTAATAAATTAAAATTATGACTAAATGTTTGAGTTTGTGGTTGAATAAAAGTATGATTAAAAGTACTAGTATTAACAGTTAAATTTGAATTAGATAAATTTGAATTTGAATTTTGATTTTTAAAATAATTAAAATTTTGATGAGAAGGGGTTTTTATATTTTTTATTTGAGGTGTATTTGTTATTGATTTTGGGATACTTACAGGTTTTCTAAAATAAAAATAATTATTTGAATTATTAATAAATGTTCCATTGTTACTTATTGTTGTCATATTATTTGTTTCTTTAATTTGAGGTTGGAATGTTAAATTTAAATTATTATTATCTGAAATAATTGTATTTGTCTTTATTGTATTTGTTTCTATTAAATTATTCATATTTATTGTTTCAGTATTTATTGAATTATTTATATTTATTGTTTCTGTGTTTATTGAATTATTTATATTTATTGTTTCTGTATTTATTGGACTATTTAAATTTATATTTTTTGTTTTTTCTAAATTTTCATTTATTAGGTTATTTTCTTTTAAATTATTTGTGAAATTATTTTTATTTGGTGAATTAATTTTATTAATATTTGGACTTTTTATTTTTGAATTTCCAGGTAAAGAAATTTGATTAATTGAATCTTGGATATCTTGTTTTTTATCATTTATATTTTTATCAGTTATATTTTCCTCATTTATTATTTTATTATTTAAATTAGAGTTTTCATTATTTATATTATAATTATTTACATTAATATTCTTTTCATTAATATTTTTAATTTTATTATTAAAAAAATCATATAAAAAATTATAATTTTCATTTCTCATTTTTCTAAAAGCAATAAAAAGAACTTGAAAATTTTTTAAATTAATTCTTTGATATTGAGTAATAATTTTAAAAATCCTATTACTAATATCTTTATATGAAATCATTAAAACTTGATTTTCATCTTTATGATTAATATTTGGATTATTTAAAGAATTATTATAAATACTTTCACTCATTAAAATATGAATATTAAAAATATTTTTCATATTTTCTAAAAAATATTTTTGTTTATTTTGATTTACAATATCATAAATTAAAATTATAGAAAAAAACATTATTAATAATGTCATTTTAATTGAATTAAAATATTCATTATCTTTATTAATATAAATTAAATAATCATAAATATGTTTAAAATTTTCAATCCAAATAACACATTCATTAAGACATTGATTATTTTGTAAAAATAATTTTTGAATATTTAAAAAAATTTCATTTGCTTTTCTTATTTGTTGTTGAAATTGATAATCATTTAATTTTTCTTTTGAATTACTATTAATTTTATTTGAATCATTATTTTCTTTTAAAGGAATTTTTAAAGGTGTTGAATTTGTAGAAATAGAAATTGAAGTTGATGAAGGATTTGATTTTTTATTTTCGAAATTTGGCATTTTAAAATTTTTAAGAAAACTATTTGTTAAACTAATATTATTTGTATTTATTGGAATATCTTTTAATGATGATAATATGTTTTTTTGATATATTAAATTAGAAATTGGGAGGGTATTTTGATATTTGTTATTTAATATTTTTTCAAATTTATTTCTATTTGTTATCATATTTCTTTCAGTTTTATATGGTTGAGACATTTTTATTTAAATATTGTTATTATAAATTTTTTTTATAATTTAATAATTAAAATAAAGAAATTTTTTTGATGATAAGAAATTTCTATATATATATATATTATAATTAAATTTATTTTTTTACAATTAAAATAAATAATAAAATTTAAAAAATGAATTTATCAATTATTTCTGTTGTTTATAAAAGAAAATCCCATTCTAATAATAAAAAAATACTCAAATTAAATTCAAAAAACAATATAAAAATAATTAAATTAAAAGGAAGAAATCAAGTAAATAAATTAGAAAATAATAAACTAAAATTCACTACTCATTATATTGGAGAAATAGATAAAAAATTTGGTATTACAACTGTTGAAATAAATGCAAATGTTTTAAATAAAATAAAAAAAAATGATTTTTTAGAGATTCCAAATAAGGAAATTTATCATAAATCATTTTTAAATTTCAAAGAAAATATACTAAAAAAATTTAATGAAAGTTTTACTATTAAAACTAAAATGAAATTTGATAAAATAAATATTCCAAATAATAATTTCTCTTTTGAAAATAAATTGATTAAAAATGTAAATAAATCACAATTTCATGGAAATTCATTGTTAAAATCATTTCATAAAAATAATTCTAATTTAAAAAAAATTAAACTTAAAAAAAATGAAGAAAATATTTCAAATTATACTCCAAATATTCAAAATTTAATTAAAAATACTTTTTATAATTTTAATTTCAATTATAATTCTAGAAATTTACATTCATTTAATTTAAATGATTCTAATAAAATAAATAAACCTATCACAAATATTAAAAGCATTTTAAGTAAAAATACAAATGAAATAATTTATTCTTATGATAAGAAATATAAAAAAGTTAAAACTTGTAATTTTTTTAATGAATCTTTTTCAAATGGAAATTATTGTAATTTATTAAAATCAAATAATTTTAATTATAGAAAATAATTCAATAATAATGAAATTAATTCTGCTATTGGAATTTAAAAAAAAGATTTGATATTTTACTTATATAATAATTATTTATTATATTATTTTTTTTAATGATATTATATATTAAATTTTTAATATATTTTAAATAATTTAATCAGAGTTTGAATTATCAAAACTTTAGATAAATTATTTTTTTGATTTAAACAACCAAAATTCTGTTATTGAATAAAAAAATATAAATATTAAAACTTATACTTTAAAATAAATTAAAATTCAAAATTATTATTCATTTATTTTTTGGAATTTTCTAAGAATAATGTGGAATTATTTTATATTTATTTTATGAAAAAAAAATAATATTTAATTTGGAAAAAAATAAATTTAAGCTTTCAAAAATATATATAAAATAAAAAATATTGAAAAAAATTATTTTAAATTTATATAATAATAAAAAATAGTTTCACTTTATTTAAATTAACATATAAAGAATATTGATACAAATAAAATATAAAAAGTTATAAATATAACTTATATTATAGTACTATTTGAAAAGTTATTTACTTTTTCATTAATTTCATTACTAATTATTTCTTTTAATAATAAAAATTCTTGATTTTCAAATTGTTCCATTTCAAAATTAATAATTGAATCAATATCTTCAAAAGCATTATTAATATATAATTTAGTTTTAGGATTATAACAATTATTAAAAACACCCCTTGTTTTTTTATTTGAAAAAAAGGCCATTTCAAATTTATCAATAAAATTTAATTTTCTTAAAATATTATTAACATCAATTTGATGTAATATTATTTCTTCTAAATAAGCAAAATTTTTCATTACTTTATTTTTGCTATAAAAATAATTATAAGGGCAGAAAAGTAAATAAGGATTTACGGCTTGGAAAAAAGTTAAAGAAAATTTTTTTTTTTTAAATCTACTTTCTAATTTTTCAAATAATTTTTTATGACTATTAGTTCTAGAATTTACACTTGTATTATCTTTTACTATTAATTTACATTTATTTTCAATTTGAATATTCATAGGAGAAAAAGAAAAATTTTTTTTTTTTTTTGGTTTTTCCAATCCTTTAAATACAATTGTATGACTTGATTGATCTTCTTTAAATTTTAAATGATTAATAAAAGTTGATTTTTTTGGAGGAGTAATTTTTATATTATTTTTTAAAATAATTGAACTTCCATTTAAAGATAAATCTGGTGAAATATTTGATATTAAATTATCTGAATTTTCAATATAATTATTTATACTTTCATTTATTATTTGTTCATTCATTTTATTAAAACAATATACATAATTAATAACCAAAATTCCAACATAAATAATTTGAAAAAAACCACTTATATCAGAAAATAAATTTTGTAATTTATAATATTTTTTTTTAATAATTTTCTTAGTATTTTCCATATTAAGAGAAAGAGCAAAAAAACTTTTTTCAATAGTTGGATTTTCTCTTTGATCAACAGAATTATAAAAAGATGAAAAAATATTAATATTTTGTTTTTTATCACTATTAAAAATTTCCCCTACATCAGTAATATATTCAACTTCTTGAAATAAATACCATTGTCTTTTATAAATTGAAGCTGAAGCTTGAATTAAATCAGATCTTATATAAGGAATAATATTATTATTAATTACATTATGATCAAAATAATAATCTAAAATTTTAACATAAACAAAAACATTATCTAAAATTTTTTTTGATTCTTCAAAAGGTAAACAATTATTTTTAATTGAATCATTCATACATAAACTTATCCAAAATACAATTCCAGTATAACCAGTTTCTCCATATGATCCAGTTGAGTTTATTTTTTTATCTATTGCTTCTTGGGAAAAACATATTGAATCATTTATTAATTTTTCATCTTTCCATAAATTAAAATTATTAAATGAAGTTATATTACATTGTTCTAATTGAACTGGATGAATTTCAGTTTTTGATTTTAATGTTCCATTTTCAGTATATCTTTTATCAGTCCATATATCTGCATAAATAGAAAAAATTTGAGAAGAATTTTCTATTTTTGAAAAATATTTATCTAAAATTATTATTGAGAAATCTTCTTTTTTCCAAATTTTTTTTGCTTTTTCTTTTGTTATTGTATTTTCATATATTGTAAATGAATGTCTTGATATGAAAATATATGAAAAATATGTTGAGAGAAATATTAATAAACATGTTATTATAATACTTAATAAACCACCTGATTCTGTTCTATAACGGAAATGTCCTTTGTAATATATTTTAGGACTTACTCCGATAAAATCACATCTTTTTAATATTGAACTTATCATTTTTTATTTTAATTTATTTTTGTTTTTTTATTTTTTTTTTAGATTTTTAAGTTTTTTTTTAAACTTCTAAAAATATAAAATAAATACATATATTAATAAAAATAATTGAAAATATTAATATAAATAAATTATTTATTTATAAATATAAAATTTTATAAATTCAAGCAAATCTACTTAAATAAGAAGAAACATTATATAAATATTTAATTTCTTTATTAATTGAAATAAATCTAATCAAAGATATAATAAAAGAAATTATAATAGTAGTTAATATAGAAATAAAAAAAGAATACCAACCACCTTTAAACCAATCAAATTGATTATGATTATAAATATAACAAAAAATAGTACAATAATAAAGCATCCATAACATAAAAATAAAATTAAAAATAAAAAAAATAAACAATTGTTTTTTAACTCTATAAATAAATTTATCACAAATTTTTAAAAAATTAACACTATAATGAGTTTCTTTTGAAATAATATCAAAATAAAAAGTATAAATAGATAATTTTTGTAACATAGAAGAAAAAATAACTCCTACTAAACAAGAATAAAAACTTTTTAAATATTCAGTTATAAAAGAAATATTTCCATTATCAAATTTTTCATCAACAATTGAATCAGTATAAAAAATTGCATTTAACCAAAAATCAATTGATAAAGTAGTTAAATATGCAGTAATTTTAACTGTTAATAAATCAAAATTTGAATTTTTTTGAAATGTATTTGTTAATGCTAAATTTAATAAAAAAGTATCTAAAAACATTTTTTTAAAATTTCTTTTATCAATTCTTTTTGCTAAAAAATAAGGAATGTTATTTATATCATCATCATCTTTTATTATATAATTATCTTTTTTATGTTTTTGAACTAAAATGTCTCCTACTGTTTTATATTTGGATGGTTGTATTATTTTTCCTTTTTTTCCTATCATATCTAATAAATTTAATTCAATTATTTTTTCTTCTGTTTCATTTTTTGTATAAATAATATCTTCATTTTTTATTTCTTTTACGTAACTGTTTTTTTTTGGTGAAAAACTTATTTTTTTTAAACTTTTATTAAAATTATTTTTTTTATTTTTATTATTATTTAAATGTGTTTCATCTTTTTGATTTGATATTAAATTTTCATTTGATATTGGTTTTAAAGATGATTTTTGATATTTATTTATTATTTTATTATTTATTTTTGAATGAGCATGTTTTTCATTTTCTAAATTAATATTTTCACTACTTAAAGTTGATGATAAATAAAATTTTGGAGGAGAAGATAAATTTTTTTTCTTTATTATCATTTTATAAAGTAAAGCTCTTAATTTAACAAAACCATTTAATAAATAATGTACAAATAAAAAAATATCAATTAAAATTAATATAAAATAAAACCAAAAACCAATATTCATAATATTTTTAAAATGAAAAAAAACAGAATAACATTTACAAATAATAATATTATATTTTGGAATAGAATTCGAAAAAGCATTTTTAAATTGATTTTTAATATCATTATCATTATCAGTATAATCATAATCAACTAAACATTCACAAATTGCTTTCATAATAGTATAATTAATTCCTTTATATTCACAATCATTTTCACAAATACTTATATTAATATATTGAACTTCTCTTTTTTTATTCATTGTTAAATCTGAGTTATTTCCAATTGATTTTTCACAAATATTATTAAAATATTTATCTTTAGGATTAAAAATATCAACATTTGAATTACTCATCATTTCAGCATAAGTTAAATTTATTATTGAATTACTTATTGGATATTCTATTTTAATTTTTATATCTGAACAATATGATAAATCTAATTCTTTTCCTTTTGAATTATAGACTTTATATATTAATTGTCCTGTTAATGAATCGGAATTTGAATTTACTATATCAAATTTTGTTATTATTAGATAATCATTATCACTTATTGAATATTGTTTTCTTAATATTGTTTCACATTTATCTAAATATATTATTGATAAATTTGATTTTATATTATATTTTTCATTTGTTTTTATTATTTCAAAGGAAAAATCATTTCCATTTATTTGAGTATTTGATGGAATATTATTTATTAAATTTGGTAAATCTTCAATTGTCTCATCAAGTGATAATGGTATATAATTAGTATTTTTTTCACATTTATTATGCTTTAATGTATATCCTATTGAACAAGTTGATATACATTTATTATCTTCAATATATAAATTATTATCTTCACAATTACTTACACATTTATTTAATAATGGTATTAAATAAGGATAAATCTCATTACATGATTCAATACAATATTTTTTATTATTTGAATCTTCATAATAATAATTATTACATTCATTAACACAATTATTCCCATTATAATATAAATTATTATCTTCACAATTACTTACACATTTATTTAAAGTAGTAATTAAATATGGATAAATATCATTACATGATTCAATACAATATTTTTTATTATTTGAATCTTCATAATAATAATTATTACATTCATCAACACAATTATTCCCATTATAATATAAATCATTATCACATTGACTTAAACAATTAGTATTATAATAATAATAATTATCAATACAAGTATCACAATTCATTTTATTATTTACATTATCAAATCCTTTTGAACAACTTTGACAATAAATATAACATTTTCCTAAAAAAATATTATTTAAATCAGAATTATTAAAATAATAACCAATTTTACTTTGATAACATTCACTTTGTTTATCTTCTAACTTATAATAACCATCAATACATTCATTACAATTCATTAATCCATTATTAAATTTATCATAACATCTTTTACAATAATCATAACATTTAATAATAACAGAATTTTTAATAGAATAACCTTCAGGAATATTATTTTCTAAATAACATTGAGTTAAATCATTTTCTAAAGGAAAAGCATTATTAGAACATTCATTAATTTTACAATTAGAATTATCAAAACTACCTTCATTAGTACATTCTTTACAACTAGAATAACATTTTTTAAATATATCACCATCTAAATAATAACCAGAAATACTTTTATAACATTTTTCAAAATTATTTTCAATAAAATAATAATTATCAATACATTTTGAACATTTAATTTTACTATTTTCAAAAGTACATTTTGAACAATTATTCCCACATGGAATATATTGTTTATAATAACTATCAAAATAATAACCATCAGGGTTTTTATAACAATTTTTTTGATTAACATTTTTAATATTATAATAACCTTCATTTTGATTACATTTATCACAATTATTATTATTTTCATCACCATATTGATGACATTTTTCACATGATAAATAACAATCTTCAATTTTATAATTTGTACTATTATAATATTTTCCATTTGGAATTTTTTTACATTCATTATTAGAAAAATAATATTCAATTTCATCATCATCATCATCGTCATCGTCATCATCATCATCATTACAATTATCTAAACATTTAATTTTTGAATCATCTAATTCACAATTTTTACATATTTGACTACAAGTATATAATTCGATTTTACAATCTGAAATTGTAGTTGAATCATATGTTAATTTATATTCTAAAATATCTAAATTATTATAATATTCAGTTGTATATTTTAATATTTGAACTGGATATTCAATATTTTTTTTTATTTCTTCCCCATTTTCTCCATAAATTTTCCCTTTAAAATCACTTATAATTTTAAAATAAATATCACTTTTTTTTTCAGCTTTACTAGAAATTAAATCAGGTAAATTAATTCCTCTTTCTTCACCAACTTTTACTTTAATTGCATTAATATTATAACATCTAACAATACCAGTAATAATTAAAGTATATAAATAAGTATAACATCTTTCACAATTCTCAATTCTTTGATCATAAGAACCAATAATATTTGATTCTGAAATTGTAGTTTTAGTATATTCATAAATTTCTGTAAATCCTCGAGTATCATTAGTTGACCATAACCAAATATCATTTGTTGAATAAATTTCTTCTTTAATTCCATTATTAAATGATAATTTTGCTGAGAGACCAAAATGTTCTTTAAAATTTGATATTTGAATTTCTATTTTACTGTCATAATCTACTTCAAAATTTTTTTCTATTGAATTTATTTTTCTATTTATTAAATCGTCACCATCTGTTATTGAATTATAATCTACTCTTATTAAGTCTATATAGTCGTCGACATATACTTTTAATGTTGCGTAAAATGTTTTTATTATTTGGAAAAATGTTAGGAAGATGATTTTAAATAATAAGAGTTTTATCATTTTTTATATAACTTTATTTTTTATTTTTATTTTTTTTGAATGATGTATGTAAAAACTTTTTAATATATATAATATTATGAAATGATTATTAATTAATATTAATATATTAATCATATATTTTTTAGTTGTCGATAATTTTTAATATTAAAAATTAAATCTTCAAGAAATTAAATTATATTTATTTTAAAAAAATTAAATACTTAATTTAATTTTTAATTCATATGTTTAATAATATAATAAATAAATATATTTAAAATAAAAAAATTCATGTTAAAAATTTACATGTATATAATTATTCTGATAATAAATAACATAAAATCAGAAATAAAATTACCATTTACTCGTAAAATAAATAAATACAAATCTCCTAAAAAAATAATGGAAGAATTTCGTTTTAATAAAATATTAATAAATGATATTTCAGTAGGAAATCCCTCTCAAAAAATAAATTTACAAATAAAACTTCAAGATTATTTTTCTTTTCTCATATCAAAAGAATTAAAAACATCATTTTCAAAATATAATGAATCAATCTCAAAATCATTAAAATTAATTGATAAAGAAACTCAATATTTTTATAGTTCAAGTTTTGATTCTGGATATGAAATATCAGAAATTTTTGAATATAAAAATATATTTAAATTAAATTTAAATTGTTATTTGGCTTTATCAATTGATGAAGAAATTGGAATTGAAAGTGAAGGAATTTTAGGTTTAAAATTAAAAAATAAATTAGTAAATCCATATGATAAAAATATAAATTTTATAGAACAATTAAAGAAAAATAAAATAATTGATAATTATTCTTTTACTATAAAATATACAAAAGAAAAAAATAATTTTAATGGTGAATTAATAATTGGAATAAATGACTTTAATTTAAAAAATAAAAAAGATAATTTTTTATTTACTAAAGTTACTCAAATTGATGGGTTAATTGATTGGGGATTTAAATTCACAAAAGGCTATTTTGGAAAAGAAGAAATTCCTTTTAATAATGAATTATGTGCTCAATTAAAAATAGAAAATGGTATTTTTTTATCAAGTAAAGGATTTTTAGAATTAACAGAAAAGAAATTTTTTAATTATTATGTCAATAAAAATAAATGTTGGAAAATTTTAAGTAATGATAATTTTACTTATTATTTTTATTGTGATAATGATATTGATATTAAAAATTTTGATAATTTAATTTTTTATATGAAAGATTTAGATTTTAATTTTACTTTTGATTATAATGATTTATTTTATGAATATGAAAATAAATTTTATTTTTTAATTTTTTTCACTGATGTAAGTCAATGTTGGGAATTTGGTTATTCTTTTTTTAAAAAATATCAAATTATTTTTGATCAAGATAATAAAATATTAGGATTTTATAAAGATAATTTTAATTTAAATGAAGGATTATCAAAAGGTTTAATTATTTTTTTATGTATTTTAATTATTGGTTTATTTATTTTTATTATTTTTTGTTTAAGAAAACATCATATTAAAATTAAAGCAAAAGAATTAGAAAATATTTATAATGAAAATAAAGGAAAATATATTCCTCCTAATGAAAATAATAATAATAAATTATTTAATGAATGAAAAAATTTTTTTAATATTTTTATTACAATATTTATATATTATTTCATAGATTAAATATATTTTGTTTATTTTTCTATTTAATTATATATTATATTATAAAATTGAAATATGAATTAACAATTAAAAAAAGACTAAATTTTCATATATATATTTTTTCTTATTTATAAATTTTGAATTTCAGTTATTTTTTTTATTTATTACTTAATAACTGAAGAATAAGTTTTTTAAGATTTAAATTATTTTCTTTTTCCATTTCAAAATCTTTTATATTATTTTTTAATTGTTGATTTTTTTGTATAAATTTAATTTTTAATTCTTTATATTTATTTTTTAAATCATTTAATTCTTTTTCTTTTTGTGAATAAAGATAAGAATATTTTTTAATATCAATATCATTAATTGTTAATAATGGAGTTTTATTTTTATTTACACTTGTAAAATCACTATCAACAGTAGTATTACCTTTAATATCACTTATATTTGAATTTTTATGTATAATTCTTTGAGATTCTTGTAGATTTTTTTGTTGACTTTTATTTTTAAGAAATTCATCATATGTAAACATTTTTTTTATAATTTTTATATATATTTTATTAAAATAATATGATTCAAAAATTAATATTAAGTGATTTTTTATAACTTATTATTTACTAAAATATAAAAATTAAGAAATATTAATTCAATAATCAAACAATTTTCAAAACTTCCAAAAAATATTAAACATATAAAACTAAATAAAAATAT
>Ga0256407_10006627_pt1 | contig 17792 bp, 11 predicted proteins | sample RumenRJG_04DNA_FD_193489 | JGI IMG/M metagenome (GOLD analysis project Ga0256407, IMG submission 193489) | Bovine rumen microbial communities from Lethbridge, Alberta, Canada - RJG_04 | ecosystem: Host-associated > Mammals > Digestive system > Stomach > Rumen | place: Canada: Alberta...
CCCTGTTGCACCTTGCGCCGGCCCCATTTGTTGTAGCGTATCTTATCTTTGACGAAGGCTCGCGCATAGCGTTCATCATCGATGTAGCGTTCATTGATCAGGCGTTCGATGATGTGATTTTGTGCAGATTCATCGATACCCCAGCGCTTGAGTTTGTCGCGCATCTCCTTTTCACAGTGCTCAGCCTGGGCACATAGGGAAGCCAATTGCAGGAAGGCTTCTTGCTGGGTGATTTCTTTTTTCATATCTTAGTAGCTTTAAGGAACCGTTGTTTGCCATATAGATCCTGACGGAATTCGATGTCGGAGAATCCTAATTGGCGGAGGTCATCGCCGACAGCCTCCGACGTGAGTGGGTTCAATTCGAAGAAGAGACGTCCCCCCTCTCTGAGGTTCTTCCATGCAAAGTGGGCAATCTTCTGATAGAAGATGATGGGATTAGCCTCTGGGGCGAAAAGAGCGATGTCTGGCTCGTAATCGCGTACATTTTTCGCCATTCCATCGCGTTCTGACAGTTTGATGTAGGGGGGATTACTGACGATGACATCGTAGATTGGCTGGGTATCAGTAGCTATGGCTGTATCAAGAATATCGTGCTTCTCAAATGTCACGTTGGCACCAAGAAGGCTGGCATTGCCGCTAGCGATGCGGAGGGCATCGTCGGAGATATCCCACGCCGAGACCTTTGCGTGAGGCAACTCCGCTGCCAAGGTGATGGCGATGCAACCGCTACCCGTCCCGATATCCAGTAGTTGCGAGGCATTTTGAGCCTCTGAGACCACCCATTCACAGAGCTCTGCGGTCTCCGGTCGGGGGATAAGTACACCAGGAGCCACCTTGAACTGGCGACCTGCGAAATCGGCTACACCTATTATATATTGTACGGGTTCGCCTTTTTCAAGTCTCTGCATGATTTTTTCCAGTTCTGCTTGGTCGTCTGCGGATAATTGTGTAACTTTGCCGCAAAGAATGTCTGCCAGCGACAGGCCGAAACGCACGTCGAGTACCCAGCGGACGAGGGCCTTGGCCTCGCCTGCTTCATAACATGTGGATAGTCTGTGGCAGAGCGTTTCGTATGTCATAGCGGATGCAAAGATAGTAAAAAGTAAAAAGGTAGAAAAGTAAAACGGTAAAAAAGTGATGATAGACGACGAAAAATACATGCGGCGCTGTCTGCAGTTGGCTCGGAATGGTCAGCAGAATGCCAAGCCCAATCCGATGGTGGGTGCTGTGATCGTGAGTGCGGATGGCAGGATTATCGGTGAGGGCTATCATGTGCGTTGTGGCGAAGGACATGCCGAGGTAAATGCGTTTGCCTCTGTGCGTGCAGAAGACGAGCCACTTTTGAAAGAAGCAACCATCTATGTGAGTCTGGAGCCCTGTTCGCATTATGGTAAGACCCCCCCTTGTGCCGATCTGATCATTCAGAAAGGTGTGCGGCGTGCCGTTGTTGGCTGTGTGGATCCCTTTGCTGAGGTGAAAGGTCGGGGTATCCGTAAACTGAGAGATGCCGGTATCGAGGTGGAAGTGGGCGTGCTTGAGAAGGAATGTGAGGCTCTGAACCGTCGTTTCTTTACTTTTCATCGGGAGCAGCGCCCCTATATCATCCTGAAATGGGCTCAGACGGCTAATGGTTTTATCGATGATCATTTCAAGCCGATACAGATATCCAACGACTTCACCAAGATGCTCTCCCATAAACTTCGTGCCGAGGAGGATGCGATCCTGGTGGGACGAGTGACTGATGAAAGAGATAAACCCCAGTTGACTGTCCGTGAGTGGAGTGGTGCAAACCCGAAGCGCCTGATCATTGATCGTGCGCACCCTCTGAATCTGGAGAGTCTGCATGCCCACCAGATCCAGTCGTTGATAGTGGAAGGGGGTGCCAAGACCTTACAGTCGTTTATCGATAAGGGCCTCTGGGACGAGCTTCGTGTAGAGACAAACCTTGGCATGACAGTCACCGATGGAACCCGTGCCCCACAGATACCAGCAACAGCTGAGGTGAGGGAAACCATCAGAGACGGTGTGAACCAGTTGGTGTGCTATCAAAAAATAATCCCCGAAAGTTGACCACTTCCGGGGATTATATTATAAATAAGGTGTAACCTCTTACTTGGTGAGGGCCTTACGGGCAGCCTCAATCTGCTCCTTTGCCTCAGCCAGCTGAGCCTTCAGCTCAGTAACGGTTGTAGCGTTAAGGGTGTCGAGAGTAGCCAGAGCCTCAGCAACGGGCTTGATGTCGGGATCGTACTCAGAGAGACGGTTCAGGGCATCGAGGATCAGCACAACACGGAAGGTGGTGTTTGCTGCAGCATCATCGTCAAAAGCAGCGAGGAACTTGTCAGAGTTCTTGCTAGCGCAATAGATCTGCTCTACGAGAGAAGCAGCAGCAACCTGCCAGAAGTAGTTGATGCGGTTGTTCTCGTTCATGGCATCATAGAGAGCCTGAGGAGTCTCGGCAGCGTCGCTATTTTCAAGAACCTTGAAAGAAGGATCGTTGATGTCGGCAGCCAACTTGGTGATAGCCTTGTCGTAGTCCTCAAGAGGCATCTCATAGAGTTTAGCAACACTCTTGTCAACCTCGAGAGCAGCCATCACACGATATTTCTCTGCGAGTGTGGTAGCATTCTCTGCTACAGAGGGGTTCAGCAGATAGTCGGGCTTCACCTGCTTCTCCTCCTTTGTCAACTTGAAGGAACCTTCATTGTCTTTCTGCAGGAAAGGAAGCTGCTTCAGCTTGCCGACCTCACTAGCCAGACTGTCAACATGCATCTTGATGCTTGCTTCAATCTGCTCCTGTTCGAAACTCTTTACTACTGAATCGGCTAATTCAGTGTTCTTTGCAGTTTTGTTTCCACAAGCTGCAAATGCAATTGCTGCGAATGCGACAGCGAGAATTGATAATTTTTTCATTTTTTTTGTTAATTGATAGTTATTAATAAAAGAATTATATGTAATTTCTACTTTCTGATAGCTCTTCCCGGCCAATCGGTGAAGAGGAATATTGAGAGGATGAAGCCCATCAGCAACAAAACAGCTATGTTGAACCAAAGGGTCTTGATATACCAGTCGCCCAAGATCTTCACGCTACTATAGAAAGGCGCGCGACCCCAGTTGTTCTGCGGGGTGAGGAAGATGGCTTGCATGCGAGGCACGATATGTCCGTCGATGACTTCAAGCATGCCTTTCTGATCAGCACCTACAACGCAATCCTCAAGTTTGAGATTGTGGTTATTGCGTTTCACTTCCAAGACGGCATCCTTACCCATCTCACGAACCATTGAGGAGATCTGCCTGTCGGCTTGGATGGAAATCGCATTGCTGCGATCCACCAGCAACTTCTCCGCATCCTTCAGATACTGGCGGAGTGACGCATAGCTGTAATCGCCCTTGTAAGGCTCCATGCCACAATAGGAAGATACGATAGGCAAGTTGATGCGAATGGTTTCCATATGCATGGGATCGACCTCCTTGCCTTGTTCCTGTTCACTCTTCATGGTCTCTAATTGTGACTGCAACTCGTTAACATAACCGAAGTTATAGAACTGAGTCTCGTATTTCTTCTGATCCAACTCGAAGAATGGGGCCTCATAGTCATTATCGGTGAAAGAGGTGACGGCTAAGGCCTCATAAGCCCAGCGTGACGGGATAATCTCGCCAATCAGGGGCACATTGCCTGTCGTGCTCTTAGGAGCCAGATCAGAGAAGCTGACCACCAGTCCGCAAAGCAGAATCTGTGGAATCAGCAGGATAGGAATCGTGATATAGATAGCTACTACGGAGTTCAGGCACTGAGAGAGCAGCAGACCCATCAGACTTGACAGCAGGGCTGTGACGAAGAGGATGATCCACCACGTCATAAACAGGCCGTGGAGTCCCATGATATAATTACCGATTAAGATAAACAGCAGGGTCTGTAATAGTGACACACCTGCCATATAGACAATCTTCGAGGCGATGTAGCTGCTGTACGACAGATTCAGGAAACTCTCGCGTTTCAACAGCGCACGGTCTTTGATGATCTCCTCGGCACTACCACTCATACCAATAAAGGTGGCAACGATGACTGCCATGAAGAAATAGCTCACCAGATTCTTGTTGTCCATCACGGAGTAGCCTTCTGGCGGGGCATAACGTGTCAGCAGGGCGCAGACCACTGCCAGCAACGGTGCCTCAAGCAGTGTGATACACAGATATTGGACATTGGTGATCTTCGTGCGTATGTTACGACGTAAGAAGATGAGGAACTGCTTGAATGCATTGGGTTTCTTCTGATCCGAGGGCGGCACATCGCTGACCTTAGGCTCTGGCAACTCGGGTCTGTTCTTCAGATAGAGCTCGTGCCACTCCTGTGGACTCATCTTTCGCTCATCAGAGATCTCACCGTTGTTGTTAAGTGCCTTTTCATCGATGATGTTCAGCACGATCTCCGGGTTCACATTACCACAAGTGGGACAGGCACTGGTGTCTGCATCGGCATAGTCGGCTGCTGTCTTGAAATAGGTAATGGCATCAATGGGGTTGCCGTCGAAGACGGGATAACCACCTTTATCGAGTAGCCACAGACGGTCGAAAAGCTTATAGACATCACTTGACGGCTGGTGGATATTCACAATGATCAGCTTACCTTTCTGAGTCTGCTCTTTAAGCAGGTTGATGACCTTTTCTGTATCGGCAGAAGAGAGACCAGACGTTGGCTCATCAAGGAAGAGCACAGCCGGTTCACGTATCAGCTCGAGGGCGATATTCAAACGCTTGCGCTGACCACCAGAGATATATTTGTTGATGGCAGATCCCACCTTCAGATCCTTGGTGGCATCAAGACCTAAGTCTTTGAGGGTTTTCATCACCCGCTTGTCGAGGTCGGCCTCACTCATGCCCTCAAAGCAGAGCTTGGCGGTGAACCACAGGTTCTGATAGACGGTCAGCTCTTCGATCAGCAGGTCGTCTTGTGGCACATAGCCAATCAGCGACTTTGCCGCAGGCTCGGAGATGTCATGCCCGTTAATGGTGATGGTGCCCTCCTGTGGTCTCAGTGTGCCATTCAGCAGTGAGAGCAGGGTAGTCTTACCAGTACCTGAACCACCCATGATGGCCAGCAGTTCACCATTGCGCAGTGTGAAACTCAGGTCGTGCATACCATTATCGCTGTTGGGGAAACGGAAGTTGATGTTGCGTCCGCAGAACTCCACTTCTTCCGTCTTGTCCACTTTCAGGCCTTTGGCACTCTTATAGGCATCAAGGATTGTGGAATAATAAACGGGCTTGCCGCTGGCTCCTTTCAACACACTGCTCTGGATCCATACCTGATAGGTACCAGAGAGTACGGGCACATCATTGAGCACTACCGTGTCGGGCCCCGTGTAGGTGAAAAGCAGCATGCCAGTCTCAGGATCCAGCAAGGTCTTCAACTGACCTTTGGTGTCTTCGAGCTGATGGATCATCACGTGCTCGTTCTGACGGTTGTTGACGAAATCAACAAAGATCTTGAACTGGGCATCGGAAATCTCCAAGGTCTTGGCCATTGTGGTAAACAGGTAGTCGGTGTGACCTTCCTGATAGTTGCAGAATTCCATCAGACGCAAGAGCAGCAGTGCGGCTTCCTTATGAGAAATCTTGGTTTTCAGTTCCTTGCAGATAGAGTTAACCGTCTCCTGCGGATCCGTCCCCATATCATCAGACATCTCATAGACGTTTCGTAAATCACTGTAGAATCCAAGATATGATTCAATGTTCCTGATCCCAAAATAGCGGCGCATGTAGTTTTCCAGCATGGTTTTTGCCCATGCCTCATCTACTTGTTCTTCCTTGCCAAATAAGGCAAACAAGCTTAGAAAACTGGATAGTAGAATATCAGTCATCTTCTTAATTTAACACTAACACAATGTCCAAAATTGCAATTTTGCTTGCAAATATATTAAAAATTTCAGATTGCAAGCTTGTTAGGTAAGTTAAAAAGAATTAAACCGCTTTATTTGCGTCCAAAATCGGCAGGCACCTCGCCCCATTTCTGTGTTTCCCACTTCATAATTGGGTTTTTATAGTCATGTGTCTGCAACCAGTTCTCTGCGCGGAGAATGATCTGAAAAAGCTGTTCCGTCTGTGGCGTGCGCTCTAATTTTGTCTTACATTTGCGCTTGCTCACCCAGAGGATGGCATTGTAGGAATCCGAGTAGATGGTCTTGTTGGGCAACCCCTTCTGCCAGCAGAGTGCCAGGGCATGGACAATAGCCAGGAACTCACCGATATTGTTGGTGCCGTAAACCGGACCATAATGGAACACACGAGCCCCCGTCTGCAGATCGATGGCCTGATACTCCATCGGTCCCGGATTACCTGAGCAGGCTGCATCAACAGCCCATGCGTCTGCCCTTACCTCAGGCGGCAGGGGCAGTACGGTGTCATGTCTGTAATCTGGGGGATTCTGCATACTTACATACGTTCAGGTACTTCGATACCAAGGAGAGCCATGCCGCTCTTGATGATTTTTGCAACATTTTTAGCCAGCATCAGACGGACAGCCTTCTTCTGTTCATCAGACTCATTTAAGATTGAGTAATCGTGATAGAACTGGTTGAATACCTTTGTGAGCTCATAGCAGTAATTAGCGATACCGCTGGGAGAATAGTCCTTGCCGGCCTGTTCTACAGCGGCACCAAACTCGTTCATCTTCTGGATCAGCTCGATTTCCTTACTAGAGAGACAAGTAATACTAGACAGGCAAGAATCACTAGACAGCCCAGAGGCCTTGCGGAGAATCGAACGGATACGGGCATAAGTATATTGGATAAAAGGCCCCGTATTACCGTTGAAATCGATACTTTCTTCCGGATTGAAGAGCATATTCTTACGGGCGTCGACTTTCAGGATAAAGTACTTCAAGGCACCCATACCCACGATACGAGCTATCTCATTGCGCTCTTCCTCGCTCATATCGTCGAATTTCCCCAATTCCATCGAGGTTTTCAGGGCATCGCTGACCATCAGTTCCATCAGGTCATCGGCATCGACAACGGTACCCTCGCGGCTCTTCATCTTACCATTTGGCAGCTCCACCATACCATAGGAGAAATGTACCAGTTCCTTACCCCACTTGAAACCTAAGCGGTCGAGCAGGATGGAGAGCACCTGGAAGTGGTAGTTCTGCTCATTGCCAACGACATAGATCATCTTGTCGATGGGATAATCCTGGAAACGCATTTCGGCGGTACCGATATCCTGGGTCATATACACTGATGTGCCATCCGAACGGAGCAGCAGCTTCTGATCCAGTCCCTCGTTGGTGAGGTCGGCCCATACAGAGTTATCTTCATGGCGTTCGAAGAGACCCTTAGCGAGTCCCTCTTCTACCTTGGCCTTACCCTTCAGGTAGGTCTGACTCTCATAATAGATCTTATCAAAGCCTACACCCAGTTTTTTGTAGGTTTCATCGAAGCCGGCATATACCCAGTTGTTCATCTTCTCCCACAGGGCACGAACCTCAGGATCGTTCTGCTCCCATTTCACCAGCATCTCGTGCGCCTCCTTAATCAGCGGTGCCTCCTGCTTGGCCTTCTCTTCATCCATGCCCTGAGCCACTAATTCCTTGATTTCATCGCGATAATGCTTGTCGAAAGCCACATAATAGTCACCAATCAGGTGGTCGCCCTTCTTACCAGAAGATTCGGGTGTCTCCCCATTGCCGTACTTCAACCAAGCCAGCATCGACTTACAGATGTGGATACCACGATCGTTTACGATATTGGTCTTCACTACCTTGTTGCCGTTGGCTTCCATAATCTGTGCTAACGACCAGCCTAACAGGTTGTTACGTACATGGCCGAGATGGAGCGGCTTGTTGGTGTTGGGTGAGGAGTATTCGATCATCACAAGGGGTGAGTCCTCTGTGGCCTGCTTCATACCGAAGTGCTCGTCGGCATCGATGGCCTTGAGCAGTTCCAGCCAGGCACCGTCGCCAATGCTCAGGTTCAGGAACCCTTTCACCACATTAAACTTCTCCACAGCCGGACAGTTGGCTGTCAGGTATTCGCCAATTTCCTGAGCCGTCTGCTCAGGACTTTTCTTGGCTGCCTTGACAAAAGGAAAAACCACGAGTGTCAGATTTCCCTCAAACTCACTTCTCGTCTTCTGCAACTGCACCATCTTCTCTGTGGCATCCATACCATAGAGTGCCTTTACGGCTTCTTGTGCAGCCTTGCTGATCAATGCTTCAATATTCATCTTTTTCAAATTTTGGGTGCAAAGGTACGAATAAGTGAGAAGAAAACCAAAAGATTTTTGAGTTTTCTCGAACGAGAGTACCTTCGAGCAAAGCTCAAAGGTAGTGCAAATCGAGCGAAAAACCAAATTAATTTGGATTTTTCCGGGTGAAATAAAGCCCCATAAACGTTAACAACCCATTCAGCATCAACAACTCATACCCGAAGTGATAGTTCCAAAGGCTTTGGACTGCCATGTCGAGGGCATAGCAGAGCAGGGGTGAGGCGATGCAGATATAAGGCACCAGACGGTCATTGGGTTGTCTTTTTGTGAAGAGTCCAAAGATAAACAGCCCCAGCAACGGACCATAGGTGTAACTCGCCAGGATATAGATGGCATCAATCAGTGAAGTGGAGTTAAGTTGGCGGAACACCAGGATAAACAGCATGAAGAAGCCGCACATAGCGATATGAGTCTTCTTTCTAAGCATCTCATTATGAGGCTGCTGGCGGATATCCACGCAGAAACAGGTCGTCAGGGAGGTGAGGGCAGAGTCGGCACTCGAGAACGAGGCTGCCACGATGCCAATGGTGAAGAAGAGAGGTAAGAGGTGGGAGGAAAGTGTTGAGAGACCCGAACCAGACTGAATATAGGCGGGGAGTAACTCATCGCCTTTAAGACCTGTACCTAGAACCATCGTCAGCAAGATGCCAAGGGCAAGAAAGAGCAAGTTGGCGGGAACAAAAGCCATACCGTAGGTACACATATCCTTCTGCGCATCGCGTAACGTCTTGCACGTCAGGTTCTTCTGCATCATATCCTGATCCAGTCCTGTCATCACGATAGCCACAAACACACCACTCAGGAACTGCTTCCAGAAATTATGGGGTGATACCCAGTCATCGAACACGAAGATGCGGCTCATTTCACTGTTGGCGATGGCAGTTATCGCCTCGCTTACAGACAGATGTATCTGGTCGATGACGGAAAGAATAATCAGAAAGAGTGCCGTGAAGAGACAGAGCGTCTGGAAAGAGTCGGTGAATACCAGCGTTCCGATACCACCACGACGGGTGTAGAGCCAGATGAGCATAACCATTACCACGACATTTACAGCGAATGGAATACCGGCTGGGGTAAACACAAACTGTTGCAGAATGATGCAGACCACATAGAATCTGACTGCCGCACCTGTCATCTTCGACAATAGAAAGAAACTGGCACCTGTGAGATAGGAACGTGCCCCTAACCGTTGCCCCAGATAGGTATAGATCGTTGTGACGTTAAGACGGTAATAGAGTGGCAACAATACGAAGGCAATCACCAGATAACCCACGATGAAACCGAGGCACATCTGCAGATAAGTCATCTGAGAGGTGAGCACCATTCCTGGTACCGAGACGAAAGTGACACCAGAGATGGAAGCCCCGATCATGCCAAAAGCTACCATATACCAGGGTGCCCGCCGGTTGGCCCGATAAAACGTACTGTTGTCAGCCTTCTTACTCGTGAGGCGGCTGATGCCGAAGAGGATGGCGAAATAAACTAAGATGGAAATGAGTATGATCATGGCTGTTCTTATCCGATGGTACTGGCGATTTTATCGACATTCATACTACGGGCGCTGGCATCGAAGATGTCTTTGTAAAGACCTCCCTGTCGATAGACTTCCTGAGGTGTGCCCGACTGTACCACGTGCCCCTGCTGGAGCACATAGATCTGATCGGCATCGATGATCTGACCGATGTTATGGGAGATGATGATGACTGTGCGCCCCTGTTTGATGGCGTCAATACTCGCCTTGATTTGTTCAGTGGCGATAGCATCGAGACTCGCTGTCGGCTCATCGAGGAAGATAATGGGCGGGTTCTTGATAAACATACGGGCAATGGCAATACGCTGCTGCTGGCCCCCACTAAGCTGCAGGGCTGCGGTCTCGAAGCCATGAGGCAGTTGCATGATCTGGTCGTAGATATAGGCTTGCTGGGCAGCACGCACCACATCGTCGTGGGTGGCTTGAGGGTTGCCGTATTTGATGTTTTCCTCGATGGAACCGTCGAAAATGTGATTCTTTTGGAGTACCAGGCCGATGTTCTCACGCAGCCATTCGGTATCCCACTCGTTCAACGACACACCATCTAAAAGGATACAGCCCTCCTGAGGCTCATAGAATTTATCGAGTAGATTCACGATGGTGCTCTTGCCCGCGCCGCTGAGTCCTACAAGTGCAGTAATCTTTCCGCTCTCTATGCGCATCGACACATCGTGGAGTGCCTTTGTACCATTATTATAGGTGAAGTTGACATCATGTAACTCAAAGTTGCCTGTCACCTTCTTTGGATGGTGCTGACCCGTGGTCTCCATCTCTTCGTCGGCCTGAAGGATGCCGAAGAAACCCTCGGCATAGATCAGTGCATCGTTCATGTCGTCATAGATGCGGTGCAACTGGCGGATGGGGGCACTGACATTGGCGAAGAGCATCACATGGTACATAATCTTACCAATCGACATGCCGGGATAGTCTATCAGCACCAGATAGGCTGTCAAGATGATGATGAGTACGGTGCCTATCTGCTCCAGGAAACTTTTCAGGCCATTGAACAGATAAGCCTGTTTACGGGTGTTCAGTTGCAGATCGGTCATGGTACGTTGGATGCCCGCCTGACGGTCTGCCTCAATCTTCTCACGGTTGAATGACTTGATGACGGTAATGCTCTCGATGATGTTCAGAATCCCCTGACTCACAGCCTGATGTCCTCCGAAGATGCCTCGGCGACCGCCTTTCATCTGGGAAGCCTGGATAGTAGTCACCCAGAAATAGAGCGGTACGATGCAGAGGGCTACCAGTCCCACGTAGAAATTGGCTGCAAACATCAGGATTAAGGCAAGGATGGCACTTGTAAAGAGCGGCAGGATCTCGATGAAGAAGTTGTTCACCGTGTTGCTGAGGCTCATGATGCCTCGGTCTATTCTCGATTGTAACTTACCCGTTTCGTTGCCCTCACTAGTGAAGAAAGCCATGCGGAAAGAAAGAATCCTATCCACAACCCGCAGTGACAGGTCGCGACTGACTAAGATGCGCATCCGCTCACCGTAATACCGCTGGAAAAAAGTCACCAGTGCCCCGATGACCTCCTTGCCCAATAAGATGATGGTGATGATTGTCAGGATCCTGACAGCCTCGCCCCAGACGAATCCGCCAGGTTGTTGGATAAGAGCATTAATGGCATCTACGGCCCGGTCGAGCACCACCGCATTCACCTGTGCCATCAGCGAACCGATGAGTGTGAGGGTCAGTGTGATGGCAATGAGCCATCTGTAAGGTAATACAAACGGTATGATATTCGTCAGCAACTGCCATAGATTCATTTTGTTGGCAGACGACTCCTGTCGGGGATTGTTTCCTGACATATCAATTCTTCTTGCATTCGGCCCGTAGATCCTCAAGGGCCTTTTGATCAGCAGGATAATTCTTTACGATAGGGGCAATGGTCATCTTGGCAACCTTACCTAATCTCTGCTCAAGAATTTTGAATTCCTCGTATTGGGAAAGGATTAATGACTTATCCTCATCCGTCAAAGGAAGGTCTTTCACCAGACCAGATTCCCGAACCATCACCCGGCTCTTGGCAGCCACAGATAACTCCACATGCAGTTGCACATAACAGATAATGTCGAAAAAGTCCTCTGGCGGAAATTTCTCTTTGACAGATAACAAGAACCTGCCTGTTGTGGTATTGTCCAGCTGACCGCTCTTGATGGAGTCTAGTAGGGTGAACTGTTTGTCGAGACCTTTGTCAATCCAACGATGAATCATGTCAACATCGTAATAGTAAGTCCACATCAAGAGACCACCCAGGGTGCCGAGAACGAAAATGAACTGCACCAGCGGTGAGAAATGGAAGGTGTTGTGGAACACGTGCAGTACAGGTGCTTCAAACAAAAGGAATACCGACATTGCGACATCGCTCTTTTTGATGCCTAATCGGGAACGGGAACGTTCTATCATACGGACTGCCAGCATGAGACCTGCGGCAACAATCGCGCTACAACCCATGTGGACGAGAGCCACTTCCAACCCACGGAAGAGTACGGTACCCACGCCCAACTCATCACCAAGTAACAGGTAGAACAGGTTCTCGAGAATGGAGAATCCACCACCTACGGCTGCACCGCTGATGACGCTGTCAATGAAAAACACCATCTTCTTGCGGGCAGCTAAGAACAGGAGTGGTATGGCTTTGACCATCTCCTCAATGATGGGGTTGATAGAATCCGACTGACTCTCGGAAAGAATCGGTTCAGTCAACTGGAACAGTCCGAAGCAGGCCAACGCTGTCAGCATGCCACTTAGAATTAGCAGGATAAGGCGTTTTACACTCATAAGCGAGAAGTTGTCGATCTGATAGACGATATAGATATAGATGACTACTGGTAGAAGTGCTGCGACAAATGACATTATAGTAGCTTTAAAGAAATCATAAATTCATTACCATGTCTTCCGCTGGGGAATCCTTCTGGTGCAAACAGGTGACCATAACCCAGCGATAGAGTGGTTTTAAGATAGTTCATAAACACCAGTTCGGTGGTTAGCTGAATACCTGTGCTGTAATACATCTTATGCGATTCACCGGGGTTCCATGCGGACAGTCCTGTTCCGAACAGTGAGCACTGGATCCATGTAGGATAGCAGAACAGGGCACCGAAGTCGTTAAGGCGTAGGGGACGCAGGTTGAGCTCTGCCGTTGCTTTGGCATAGGAGTGCGCCTTGATGGCATCGATGTCGGCACCAGGCATCGCCATTGACGTGCGGTATTGGAAGGCATTGCGATTGTCAACACGGTTGTTTCGGAAACCACCGAAGTAGGTGTTGCCAAAGACGCTCTCTTCATCACCGAAGCTGTGTCCGGCAGCAGTGCGGAGCCAGAAAGAGGTGTTTCTGTCGAAAGGCAACAGTGCGCCGAAGTCACCCATGGCCTCTATGGAAGGATAGAACCGTCCGCCTGCCAGATAGCCGTAGCCCTCGGCACCAAGTTCGTAGCCTTGTTCCTTCATCACACCACCCAACGAGGTGCGGGTCTTTGACCATTTTCCATAAATCGAGGCTGTCTGCATCGACGTGACATCCTTCACCTCAATCTCCTGAAATAACGGCAGCGCATCCATGTCGCCGTAAGTAGCCACAGAGAAACCCCATGATCTGGAATACGGCGTGACTAATGAATAGGTATAGTCGTAGGCTAACGACACCACATAGCCCTTACGGCTTTTTCTCAACGGACCGAACAGGTCGTAGAAGTCAGTGTGGTTCCAGGCGGCCTTGAGGGTCCAGAAATAGTATTTCCAGTCGAAATCTATGTGGAATTTGTTTTTCCACTTGTTATTACTCCAAGGTGAAGTACCGACAGTCAGTTTCATGGAGCTCAGTCCCACGGGGTCGTTGATGATAAAGCGGTAACCCAGCACTGGCGTCATATGATTCCATGAGTCGGCATCGGTGAAACCGGTGATGATGGGGTAAGCACCAGCAAACTTCATCTCCTTCATCACATTGTAGGAACTGATGTTGTTATAGACATCGCCGAACTCCGTCCTGGGCAGGGAGTCCCTGAGCAGACCTACCTGCTCCATAGCCTCCTGGTTGTTCTCATAGGCCAGCTGACCATAGAGCTTCACAGCATTGGCATCTTTCACTACCTGACGGTCGAGTGTGACGGGTCGCAGTCCGTTGCGTTCGAATTGGAGTGCCATCAACTTACCGGGTGTTGTCTCCAATGGGGCAAAGAGACCGATCTCGGTATTGGTAAGCATCTCCATCTCGCGTGTCTCCAGGTTGATCTGCCAGAGGTTGGAGACACCTGTATAATAGGAACTGCCGATCAGGTATTTGTCGTCAAGCGAGAAACGGAACTGTCCTAAGTTACTGTCATCCCAGGTTATCAGCTCTACTGGTTTGAAGATGGCCTGAGCCAGTTCCTCGGTGTTAAACATCAGCAACGTATGTTCGCCGTTGTCGCCCTGACGGGTGAGCGACAGCCATTTGCCGTCGTGACTAATATCCACGTCAAACACACTCACACCAAACGGGAAGGCATAAATCACTTCCGGATTCTCTAAGTCGCGATCCAAACGCACAATCGACTGTGTTCCGCCGTTGGAGAACAAGCCGTAAAGGCAATCGTGGGTATTGTCATACACGATATTGTTGATGCGCTGGAACTTTTTCTTCTTAACAACCTTATTCTGTTGAATGTCGTAAATCTCCAAGCCACGCATCTTCGCATTGTTCGATGTATAGATGAGACGCTGTCCTTTGCAGTCGAGGGCTACAAAAGCTGGGTTATAGAGCTGGATGCCGTAGATATCTTTCAGTTTCTTCTGCTCACCAGTCTGCAAGTCGATCTCCGTCAGGTGTGCGAAGCCACCAGGGGCGTTCATGGCGGCATAGGCCTTTCCTGTATTTGGGTCATAGACAAAGGGTGACACTGAGCCCAACGGCTCTTTAGTCAGCGGTGTGGTCTCTGTGATGGGATATTGGCGGATGGCGGCAAGGTTCTCTTCCTGATGCTTCTTTTCATCCTCCTTCCACTCGTTCCATACTTTTCTCAGTGACTGTCCATAGACCTTCTTGAACTGGTTTCCAAAGAATGTGCGACTGTCTGCCGTGCGGTTGTAGAATTGGATCATCTTGTCGTAGCCGTAGGTCTTGGTGAGGTAGTTCACGAAACGGGTACCATAGAGATAGGCGTTGGCACCCACCTGGAAGTCCATCGTCGAACCTTCCGTTTCCAGACCTACCACCGAGAAGAGCTTGTCACCGCCGTCGATGATGCTGCGGAAGTACATCTCGTCATAGCCGCCTAAGGCACGTCCTACACCACCGCCGAGCCAGGTCTCCATGAAACAGGCGATTCCCTCATGATACCAACGGGGCGCATACCAGCGTGGCACACTCATATAACTCCATAGGGCCGAAAGGGGATGGGCATTGTCTGTACCCACTTTCGTACCGAAGAAGCGTCGCCAGTTCAGATCCCTTTTATTGTATTTGTCCGTCATCACGATATGCGTATATTCGTGCTTGAACAGCTGACGGTATCGTTCACTCGACGGATTAATATAGTACGACATGTTCAACGGAGCCATGCCGATCTGGATCAGAGAACGCGGCAATGGTGTCGCACCGCCGTTACCGTCGTCTTCCCAGTCTGTCAACAACAGCAGGGGTGCTTCAGGCCGATACACGGAGTCTGTGGTCCATATCTGCTTGTGAAGCGCCTTGCCATTCTGATACATACGTATCATGTGAGGAATGTAGCGCGACAGGTTCTTGTCGAAGAACACCATCGTGGCTTCGTCCGTTTTATACTGGTAATAAGTCTGGGTCTGTCCCCAGGATGAGCTGGGCATCAGCAGCAACAGAAGAACAAAAATCCAGTTACGTATGTACATGTTTTAATTCGATTCTTAATGAGAGTTTAGCTAAAATATGAATTGACTTTGCAAAAATACAATGTATTTTGCTACCTTCCAAACTTTTTTGAGTTTTTTTTTCGCTTAGTTGTTGCAACACAGATACAATTTTGCGATAAAAATCCCCAAATTGGTCACACGGTCACAGCTGTGACCATATCGCCTCCGGAAATAAAAGACTTTACAGATTTAAATGTATAATATTGATTTATAGAAACTTACATAAACATATTGTTTACAAACCACACCCAGCGGTCACATGGTCACAGCTGTGACCGTGACCACTTTTGATGAGTTCTGTGTGGAAACTAATACTTTCAAGGGCAAATACTAATGCCCGCAAGTACAAATACTAAGGCTCGCAGGGAGAGAGAGCCCTTTCCGCCATCGCGCCCCTATACCCAAACGGCTGTCTCCCTATACCCCAACGGCTCAGCGCCAATACCCAATCTGAAACGCATATAAACTTTTATTTTCAGTTTTTATCCCAAAGCACATCTAATTCTAATTTTTTTTTGTATCTTTGCAAAACTAAAATGATTAAATATGAGTACACTAAACAACAATTTGACAAAAGCGATTGACTATTCTCAGAGGACTAAGTGGTACAAGCAGCCGAAAATCACCAAGGAGTTTGATACCTTCTACATTTATTCGACAATGTACTTTGGCATAAACGAGGGTGATCCCGACTACGCGACACTTGACAACGCCGAGATGCTGGCTGGCATCGATATCGAACACGCAATCAAGTCGAGTGTGTTTGAGGAATCCACTAACCTGTTTATCCCATTCTACCGTCAGAGCAGCATGAAGTATGCGGCTGAGATCTTTCAGGAGGACGGGAGCATCGACGCGGCACTTGTCGGTATGCCCTACGGTGACATCACTGCCGCACTCGATTACTACTTCAAGAACTTCAATAACGGTCGCCCTTTCATTATCGCAGGGCACAGCCAGGGCGCTGCCATCCTCCGCCTCGTGCTGAAGAAATACTTCAAGGAGCACCCTGACTACTACAAACGGATGGTGGCAGCCTATGCCATAGGCTACTCCATCACGAAGGAAGACCTTGAGGCTAACCCGCACATGAAGTTTGCGACTGGCGAGACTGATACGGGTGTCATCATCAGTTGGCACGCCGAGGGGCCTAAAAACGTGGAGGCGAATGCGCCGATTCCCAACGTCATAATTGCGAAGAATGGAATCGCCATTAATCCACTGAATTGGAAACTCGACGAGACGTATGCACCCGCAAGCGAGAACCTTGGCTCAATCGTAGGAGATGAGAAGACTGGCAAGACTGAGATCCGCGACATCGACGGTGACGCGCAGGTGTGCCTTGCCCGAGGCACAGTCGTGACGAACGCCAAAGCCGTACCCAATGAAATGACAGATCTCGCCGGACCGCAGTGCTACCACCAGGATGACTACGCCATCTTCTATAATAACATCAAGGCCAACGTGGCAAAGCGCATTGCAGCCTATAAAGGGAAATAAAGAGTATGAAACAGACATTAGTTCTTGGCAATATCATTACGATGGATGATAAGCGACCTTTTGCCAAGGCCGCATTAGTGAAGAATGGCGTGTTTGCTTATATCGGCAGCGCTGAGGAAGTGAAGAAACTCGCCAGTAAGGACGCTCAGGTGCTCGACTATAAGGATAACTTCATCTATCCGGGCTTCATAGAGGCTCATGCCCACGGCGTCTTTGCCGGTTACCGTGCCATTGGACAGGCGAACCTTGCCCAAGTGGGGTTAAAGGCCGACTATGCCAAATACCGGGAGATTATGAAGGAGTTCATTGCCAAGAACCCTCAACGCCAAATCTATATGGCAGCTGGGTGGATACCCAATGATGAACCTGTCACGAAAGCATACCTTGACGAGATCTGTCCCGATAAGCCTCTTATCATGAACTCCGCCGACGCACATTCCTGCCTGCTCAACACCAAGGCTCTGGAATGGGCTGGCATCGATGCTAAGCGCGCTAAGGAATATGGCTACGACTTGGTATATGTGGACGAGAAGGGGGAGCCGACTGGCTATCTCTGCGAGGGACCTGCCTTCAAGGTCATGCATGAGGTGCCGGTGACGGTTGAGGAAGCCAAGAGCT
>Ga0256407_10006629_pt1 | contig 17788 bp, 25 predicted proteins | sample RumenRJG_04DNA_FD_193489 | JGI IMG/M metagenome (GOLD analysis project Ga0256407, IMG submission 193489) | Bovine rumen microbial communities from Lethbridge, Alberta, Canada - RJG_04 | ecosystem: Host-associated > Mammals > Digestive system > Stomach > Rumen | place: Canada: Alberta...
TGTATATCAGTGAATTTCAACAAGTTATGAGTATGTAGGTATTAGTGTACGAAACAACCGTCAGTATGTGTAAACACGTCGTAATGGTACGACGATAGGGCAAAATGCGTGTTAACGAATGTTAATTAGAATATTATATGGATTGTTTATTGTATATTTGCGGTTGTTTATATGAAGATGAATAACATAGATACCATACGTGATCTGATGGAGCAGGAGTTGCTTCGCAGTATCGACAAGAAGAGCGTTGTTGGGGGTACTGGTTTGAGCAGGACTTCCGACAGGCTGTATGTATGGGTTGATGCTTTGATGCGTGCCTCCGGTGGCTGTCTAAGGTATGACAGTGTTGGTGGCAGTGTCATGGTGTTCGACGGCAAGATATGGGTCGGTGTCAACTCGTATGGCAGGGATGTCAGTGACAGTCTTATGTGCAAGGTTGCGAGGGACGTGTTGCTGAGGGTTGACCCGAGCATCCACAAGGGGGATTTGATGAGTTGCGAGAAGAGACTTGGCAAGGCCATAGTGGATGGTGCCATGATGAGCGCGATAGGTGAGGGAAGCTCGTATGTGGGCTTCCAGAACGGCGTATGGGACTTCAGTGACCCGTTGGAGCCAGTGAGACATGGATTTGGAGAGAGATTACCTATAAGAGAGCTGAGAGAGTATGACTATGATCCGGGAGCGAGATGTCCTGAATGGGAGGCGTTCCTTGGGAACACGCTTGGCGAGGCTGACATGCGGACGTTGCAGATGTTCTTCGGACTTGGAGTGCTTCCGAGGACTATGATAGGACACAGCGTGGAGAAGATGCTGTGGATGGTAGGCAGCGGAGGCAATGGGAAGAGCACATGTCTGGACGTGTTGGAGCACGTATACGGAGAGGGACTGTTCTCCCATGCGAGCCTGCCTACGTTGCTGGACGGGAACGTGCTGAACAGGATGCTTGGTACGAGCCCCATTATTGGAAGACGGTACAACAGATGCGACGAGATACAGATGAGCGACATCACCAAGAAGACGGACCTCTTGAAGCGGCTGTGCTCTGCCGACCATGTGGAGTACAGGAGGATCAAGGGGAACGCATCATCGAGCAACGAAATACCATTCTTCGTATTCAGCATGAACAGGATGCCTTCGAGCAGGAGCACTGACGAGGCATTGCTGAGGAGGCTTTTAATAGTACGCTTCAAGTACTCTGTGAGGGCTGAGGACATGGACACGGGCCTGTATTCGAGGCTGTGCAAGGAGTCGAGCGGTATATGGAACTGGTGCTTGGAGGGATACAGGAAGCTCGTGGAGTACGGGTTCAAGTTCCCAAGGAGCAAGGACAACGAGGTCGAGCAGCGCAAGATGATGATGGCGTCCGGCCAGCAGATGGAGGTGTGGCTTCAGGACGAGGGTATGTCTCCTGCCGGACGGACGAGGCTACAGAACCCTTACAGGGTGCTGCTGAACACGCTGTGGGACAGGTACAAGGACTGGTGTGAGAGAAACGACGTGGACATCGACGTGGACACCCCAAGGGCCATGGCTCAGATGATGGGCGGTGGCGCAAGGGGTGCGAGAGGCCTCGGATATGTCAAGAAGAGGTGCTCAGCAGGGATGTTCTTCGAGGTATACAGTGACAAAAAAATTGAATACGGCGTATGATTGACAGGGAGAGTGACGACTACAAGATAGCGGTCAACGAATTAGGGCGGACGGTGGCTTTGGCCATAGACAAGTTTAAGAAACTCACGGGGTGCGCACGGTGCAGCATTGAAACCACGGACTACGAGTACGACTACGAGTACAACGCAGGCACAGGCGGGAGGGTCAAGAACGGCCCCAAGATAGGCATCAACATATTCGCCACGGACATATCGGACGATGACGACGACTTCGGTGATGATGATGAGTAGTTGTCATGGGTAAGCTGAGGAAGTTCAACGACAAGAGACCGAGGCCTAACGGTCTTGCACCAAGAGAGCATTACGTGCGGAAGGGTAGCAGTTGGAAGGCTAAAATGTCCTTCCCTTCAAGAGCAAGTGCAGACAACTGGGTGGCGATACACAGCTCACCTATACTGACTTGGAGGGTCTACGAATGCCCGGTGTGTCATTATTTCCATTTGAGTAGTATAAGGAAAGAAGATTAAATTTGACGAGACATGAAGTACAGACGGAAACCAGTAGTTATCGACGCTATCCAGTGGACTGGCGACAACTACGCAGAGATTTTCGAGTTCACAGAGGGTAATGCCTATCCTACCAAGCCGCACAGCGATACGCTTTTCGTAACAACGTTGGAGGGCGAGATGAGAGCGCCAAAAGGCTGTTACATTATCCGTTGTGCAAACGGAGAATACTGTCCTTGCGAAGAGAATTTTTTTAATAAGATATACGAACCATTAAAATAATATGCTTATGAAATACAGAAGAAAAACGCCCGTTGAGGCTATCCAGTGGAATGGGGACAATCTGAATGAGGTCTATGACTTTATCATCAAAACAGCCAAATCCTGTTGCGCAAACAAATCCTGTTGCGCAAAGGACGACTACAGCGACCTTATTATAGCCTACGAAGACCGTAGGGGACGTAAGTTTAAGACTGTCATTCCATTGTTCGGATGGATTGTGAGAGAGGGTAATACCTTTCAGTTCTACAAGGATGCCACATTCAGGAAGACCTTTGAAGAGGCAAAGGAAGACGGCAACGAAGAGATTACAGACTCAATTATCAAGAATGTAAACCAGATGCTTGAAGATGTAAGAGCTTCCATCGAGAATGGGCAGATGTTTGCTAAATATTCCCCACAAGACAGTCTGGCAAGCTTTATTAATAACTTCTACAGAGACGGTGTAAAGCCCCGTAAGGAAGTCAAGAAAAAACTCTCTGAGGGCTTGAAAGATATGGCAGGTTCGGATACCCATAAGGCAACCTTTGAGTCCGTCCTCGATGAAATGAAGGAGCTTCACGCAAAGAAAGACAAAGATTATGGCTCAGCGTTCCACAAGAGCTTCGAGGAGTTCGGTGTAACTTCCGGTGTAGTACGCCTCAACGATAAGATGGAGCGTGTGAAGAGCCTTGTAAAGAACGGCAAGGCAGAGATAAAGGATGAGAGCCTCTTGGACAGCTTAAAGGATGCGGCTTGCTATGCAGTTATGTTGTATGTTGAACTAAAGAACAAGAAAAATGGTTGATTGGGAACGATTAGGGTTGGCTGCTTTAAGCGTAGCACTTTGTGGTGGAATTGTAGCTCTTATGCTTCTTGCCCCCAAAGTGTTGGTTGTGATTGGAGCAGTGTCTCTTGCTTGCATTATTGTTTGCATATTCATAGCTATATTCTATAAGGCTCTTGGCGATTAATAAAAGACGATGGTAGATAAATACGACTTAACCATTTACCCTTGCAAGTTATGGGTATGCACTGATTTCAAGGAGTTCAAACAACGTTTCCGTTATAGAAATAGCGATAAGGAGATAGAAGACTTACAAGATGATTGCCATGCAGTAACCTATCACTTGGTTGAAGAAAAAAAGACAAAAGGCTTAGGATTTGCAGTCATAATACTTTCCGATTTGAAAACTTTAGGCGGCTCTAAAATTGTAGAGGTTATCAGCCATGAGGCGTCCCATGTTGCAACGGATATATTTGCTTGGCTCGGTATTCGTTTAGATGTCAACAACGATGAGCCTTACGCCTATCTGATTGGATATATTACTTCATGTATATGGAAAACGGTATCAAAGATTATTTACAAAGATAAGAATGGAACAGATAAAGATTAAGCTGGAGGGCGGTATGATGCCCAAGAAGGCAACGCCATTTGATGCTGCGTATGACGTGTACGTGCCGGAGGACACCGATTTGAAGATTGGCAGGCAGTGCATAGACTTGAAGTTTCGCATGGAGCTTCCTCATGGAATGGCAGCTTTTATACGTTCAAGGAGCGGATATTCGCTCAAAGGCATCGAGGCTACTGTTGTAGGTATGATAGGCGAAGAATATAATGTAAGAATAAACGCTGACGTTATTACTGGGCTTGTCGACGAGAAGTACCGCGATTCTGTAGGCGTTCTGTTAAACTTCCACTTCTATGAGGGCTTCTATAAGCGCATCTACCTGAAAAAGGGCACTCGTATTGCCCAGATGCAGATAGTAAGCGTTCCTGAGACAGAGATGGTTGAAGCTGACGAGCTTGACATGACGGATGACCGTGGAGGCGGTTTCGGGCATACGAACAAACAGTAAAGGATATGCTATTCAAGCACAAGGTTATATACAAGGGGATAGAGTTCGATAGTAGGGATGAGATGATGCGCTATATAGAGCTGTGCGATTTGCAGCGCAAGGGCGTTATCTCAGGCTTGCGTCGGCAATATTCCTTTGAGCTGATACCACGGCAGAGCAAGATGGTTGTCAAGCACCTCAAGACCAAGGACAAGACGGTTGAGAAGTTCCTTGAGAACCCCGCCATATACACATGCGACTTCATGTACATGGAGAACGGGGTGTATGTCGTGGAAGACACAAAGTCTTGGTTTTCGAGAAGCCAGGCCGACGACTATCCGCTCAGACGCAAGCTCATGGTGCAGAAGATACAGAGCCACAACGCCAAGGGTAGGGGACAGTGGATATTCAGAGAGTACATTGTAGGAACAAAGAAGAAACAGGGTAAGATAATAGACAGATAATATGGCAGGCAGAGTAGAAAACGGAATAATCCTCAACGGGGTCAAATACGAGGCTGTAGAGGCAAATAACTGTGACGATAGTATATGTGAACACTGCGCACTCTCAGAGTTGTGTGATGAGGCCAATTTCGACCCGTGTGAGTTGTTCGAGGGGATTGTAAACTTTAGAATTAGACGCTGATGGATAAGGATTATATCAAGAATATCATATCAGACATTGCGGCGAAGCGTGTCAAAGAAGACACAGTCCCAAGCTATGCTCTCATGGAGGATGTAAAGCGTGCTGTGTCAGACGACTTGGTGAATGCTCTCAGAGAGATGTGCAAAGACGGTACGTTGGAGTGGCACAAGACGCTCAATTCAGTGGGTTTCAGTGTGAAAGGAGGCGTCCATGAGTAAGGATTGGACGGGTGGCTACAACTCGATATTCAAAACGCTTGGTGCGAGCAATCACACTGAACGTGAGAGGCAGAAAGATGACTTCTATTCGACAGACCCAAAGGCATTGGAGCTGTTCTATCCTAAGTTCCATATACATCACAGAGTATGGGAGTGCGCTTGTGGAGACGGTTCGCTCAGTGAGTGGCTGTGTCAAAAAGGACATGAGGTACTTAGTTCCGACTTGGTAGACCGTGGCTATGGAACGTATGGCATTGATTTTCTGAAAGTGGAAAAGGATAATGAAGTGTTGAACAAATGGGCCAATGGGGATGCTTTCGACATTCTGACAAATCCTCCATACAAATATGCTGCCGATTTCATACTGCACGCTCTCGACCTTATTCCTGATGACGGACGTGTCATCATGTTCCTAAAGACAACATTCTTAGAGGGCAAGCAGCGCAAGAAGCTCATCTATGACATCAATCCTCCAAGGTACGTGTTTCAGTATTCAGAAAGGATATTGTGTGCCAAGAACGGAGATTTTGATTATATGCGAAGACACGGCGGCAGCGCAGTTGCCTATTGCTTTATGGTTTTTCAAAAACAAAATGACGAGAAGAAAACAGAAGTAAAATGGATATAGGAAACGGACAGATATACAACGACGACTGCTTCAACGTATTCCCAAAGATAGCGGACAAGAGCGTGGATATGGTTCTGTGCGATTTGCCATACGCTTGCCTCCACAAACGTAATCCGAACACCTCTTGGGACGTCATGCTGCCCATGCAGCCATTATGGGAACAGTACCGGCGTGTTATCAAGGACAATGGTGCAATAGTCCTGTTCGGACAGGGTGTTTTCTCCGCAAGGCTGATAATGGCGGCTGAGGATATATTCAGATATTCCCTTGTGTGGGACAAGATGCGCTGCACGGGTTTCCTCAATGCGAACAGAATGCCGCTAAGACAGCACGAGGATATACTGGTATTCTATAAAAGCCTCCCCACATACAACCCTCAGATGACAGAAGGCAAGCCAAGTCATCCGCAAGGCAATGGGACGCACAAGGAAACGAATAACTGCTATGGCTCATACAAACCTCTGAAAACATACGATAAGGTTGCGAGGGTAGAACCAACGAGACCGGGCATGAAGTTCCCGACAAGCATCATCAGAATACGCAAGGAGCACGAGAGGAATGTATTGCATCCGACGCAGAAGAGTGTGGAGCTGCTACGTTATCTGATAAGAACATACTCCAACGAGGGCGACTTGGTGCTTGACAATACGGCAGGAAGCATGAGTACCGCAATAGCAGCCATACGTGAGAAAAGACGGTTTCTAATGGTTGAGAAAGACGAGCGGTATTTTGAGATAGGGAAGAAACGGATAGAGGGCGAACTAAAGCACCCAACATTGTTTTGAACCAAATGTTTAACGTTAAATTTTATAGTCATGGCAATTAGAATTGATGAGAACACCATCTTTGAGGATGGTAGAATGAAGAAGGTTAGTGAGGGTAAGGCAAAGCCAAAGGCGGAAGCTGAGACCAAGGAAGAGCCTAAGACGGAGGAAGCAAAGGAAGAGCCTAAGGTGGAAGCTGAGACCGAGGAAGAGCCTAAGACGGAGGTGGAAAATGAAGATCCTAAGACTAAGGCAGGACGCAAGCCCAAGGCTCCTATCAAAGGAAAGGAGGCATAAGCATGAGTAAGAAGAAAACCAAGGAAACCGCTACCCCCAATCAGGGTATCGGTTTCGGTAAGGGTGTATGCGTGGGTAATTTCCGCCTTTACAAGATACGCAAGGGTGTTGGCAGCAAGGAGACCATAGAGGCTCTTGTGGTGTCAAGCCTAAGCCAGTCTTGGAGCGTTACGATACCATGCACGATGCCTATCTATAATCTCATAGAGGACGCCTATGAGAGTTATCGAAAAGGTGATGATCGCATGTTGAACATGCTCTTGGCCAACTTCTTAAACGCTACGCTTACTCCAAGAGCTGACTATCATTATCTTGTGAACTGTATTGCTCAGATTTTTGCCGATCCTAATGGCGAGGTCGAGAAAGACGGGAGCAAGTTTAAGCTATATGATGCCGTGGCCAATGACGTGCGATGGATTGGAGAGCGCATAGCTACTGAATATGAGCAAGATAAGCTCAATGAGGAGCAGCATCCTGACGAGGAAGCCTTGAAGCGCGACGAGACATTCCACGATATGGTCGAAGAGCTTCAAAAAATGGAGAAAAAAGACGCAAATGATGGCGCAAAGTCAAAATAACTTACTATCTTTGTGGGTGAATACTTTGTAAAATTCTTCATATATTTAGAACATTAGATTTTCACCTGTGCGGGCCGTGCGTGAGCATAGCCCGTTTTCATTGTCACAGGTCATCGTCGTGCGTCTTCCTCCATTCTTTGTACAGAGGGCACTCGACAGTACATCTTATCGGCATGTAGTAGTTCACGTGGTCATTTCCCGTGTCAACCGTCTCCGAGTTCTTTCTGAGCATTTCAGAATACTTCACGAACATCTCTCCACGCTCCTTACTGTTCTCCGGCAGGGACTGTGCCACACGTAGTATCTCCAATGCCGCCTGTTGGCTGTCAATGAGCGTTCCGTCTACAGCAGCGTCAGAAGGAGCGTTATGCCTTCTGGACCTGTCCTTGACAACGGACTTAAACTTGTCCTCTGATGCTATTGAACTCATAATATTGTTGGCTTCCAACACGGACTTGGAAGCATACTCAGGGAACGCCACATAAAATGCGTCCTGTCTCTGATAGCCGATACTCATAAGGTCAGCCATCACAAGTTCGTTTATTCCGATGCCGTAGCTGTCAGCCTCGGACTTCAGTTTCTTTGTATAAATAGAATTTGCCATAATCACATGATATAATTTTGTCTTGAATAATAATAACCGTTTATGAGTGGAGATTTTGTCCACATAGAAGAAGTAGAGAAAAGGTAATTCCTGCTGAAACCATTTTCTTTCTCTGCTTGCGCGACAGAAGGATATACATTTACTAATTTCTTTTCGGAATCAAATTTATATACCTTCTTGGGTGTTTTGTCGGGTTTTTGAAAGCCACTAATAGGCTTCTCCCCGTGAAAGCAGAATACATAGCCTTTATGTGTTCTGTTGCGATGATAACATACGTTATAAACAGCGCGTCTAACAAAGCCATCTTTACCTACTTCGTTTGCACTTTCATACGTTTTTATAAATTTCCCATCCTTGGTATAAAGGTCAATAAGAGTGCTGTTCCCATTTTTGATGTATGTTTGCCGCGCTCTTTCTTTTAAGTTGTTGTAAGTGTTGTTGTAACTGCAAGTACACCATTCGAGATTAGAGACATTATTATTACTTTTATCCTCATCCTTATGGTTTACTTGTGGATAGTTATTGGGATTTGGAATGAAAGCTGATGCTACAAGACGATGTACGTAACATCTTTTTGATTTATCCCCCTTCCATAATTCTACGGCCATATATCCATGCCCGTTGTCATATTGTGGAAGAATATGGTCAACTCCGCTTATTCCTCGCAAAGTTCTATGTGGTATTGAATGTACACGCCCTAAATTACTTACTTCATAAGCTCCTTCATAGCCTTCTATGTCTTTCCAAATTTCTTTCATAACATGTAAAGATTTAAATTTCTGTAATTTGTTATCTTGCCTTTGTCGGACTTAACGTATAAAGCCCAACATTGGCACGAACTATGCCTGGGAAGAACCATACCCCTGCTCATGGGATGGAACCAACCGCACTCCAAGTCGCAGATATGCGAGCATGGATATGAGCTGCCACGGAACACATAGTAGCCTCCCATGCCTTCATCCTCCGCCTCCATGAACTCGCTTTCCATCCACGCCTTTGCGAGTGTGGAGCGTGCCATCGTGACAAGGTTTGTCGCCCCGTATTTGGACAGTCCTACAGAAGGTTTGTGGGTGAATGGATCATATTTTGTGCCTCCGCTTATAATGGCCTCAGCGTTGAACATCTTTCCCGACTTCATTGCTGCCAATACTTCTGGCGAGGTGTACAACGTATGGAGTATTGACTTTGAGCGGTTTACAGCCTTGTTCACATCATATCCTGCATACTTCATTGCCGCTACGAGAGCCTCAACGTCTTTGGAGAACCTTGATATGTAATACTGTGTAGTCCATTTCAAGTCTTTGTTATGCGTGCCGAGCGTTGCCAACCAACTTATAATTGCCCCATAGTGCTTGTTTTTGCGATTCTGAGGCACTGCATCTTCTTCGATGAGCGATAACAGCTCCTCTAACAAATCGTCCAAAATAGCGTATATTTCTTGCCTCATGGCGTCATTTGCGCCAAAGGAGAAGTTCTGTGGGTCTATGTTGTATTTGTAGCACACACGTATCATTCTCTCGGCATACTCTTTCAGTATGTCGTCAACGGCTGAGGCGAGAGCTATCTCTGCCCTCGACCTCTCCAATACATACTCCTTTGCGGCGTTTATGTCATCTTGTGTGGGTGCGTTGATACCGCTTGGGAGCTTTAATGTAATATCTTGCGCCATTTGTTATTTCCCATAAGTATCAAACTTATCCCAGTTTGAGCGGCCCAACCAATTTCTCGACTCCGTGTAGACTCTGCCTGACAGATTCGGCCTTCCTCCACGACCACCGGTAGCCACAGAACCTTTCTTTACAGTAACCTTTTTGACTTTCTTCTTGTCGTCATCAGAACCCTCGTCTCCATTGTTTCCGCTCGTATTCTTTGTGTCAATGTCGTTATTGATGTCGGCCTGCGCCTCAGCAGCCTTGATGTTCGCATCCGTCTGCATATCAATAAGCTGACCCTGCATGTCAACATTGGCAGAATTCTGTACGTTGAGCTTCTGCTCTTGCAGCAACAAATCCATCTGCTCCTGTTCTTTCTTCTCGTTGACGATACGAGTCCACTCGGACGGGATAGCATACGGATTCTTCTCTGAGGCAGTCTGCTTGGAGATGAAGCCGTTCTGAATAGACATCGAGAGGTCGTTTATAATATTCTGATCGTTCTGATGGACGTATGGCTTGATATAGTGGCTGATGTTGACCTTTTGGAAATCAAGAAGTCTTCCCGTCTCCACACCATATCCATATTGGAAGATTTCTACCACTTTGTCAATGAACGCATCATATTCCTGCGAGTCTATCATAGCCTTCTCGTAGGCATCTGAGTACATCAGCTTGATAGCCACACCCGGTGTGTCACCCGATTTGAGCTCAGGAGCCTTGACGGTAAACGACTGCTTGTAAATCTGTTCCTCCAACTTCTCCAACTCAGCGTTGTATGCGGCTGACGCATCCTGACGGTTAAGGAAACCGATTTCTCCGTCAGACGGCAGGAAGAAAATCTTTGAGGCGTGTGTAAGGTCAGCGTTGGACAACTCAGTAGAGCCCTCTCCCTTGACATACATGATTGGCAAGCCAAAGTCATGGTTGGACTGAGCAAGACGAGAGAACGCCATCTCATAGTTCTCTATGCTTTCCTCAGAGGCAGTCCAACAAGGCCCGTTATCATCCCTCTTGTAAGCCACCGGGATAGACGGGTAGTTATGGGGAGACATTTCTTCACAGACATACCCGTCGGTATCGAACTTGGACTTTACAAGAGAATCCACGCTGTCCCAAAGTGGTGCGGATGTCTCAGCGGAAGAAGAGAACCTGTAATAATACTTATCGTCCCATACCTCGATGTAATCAGTAGAGGCAAGCGTTGTATCGTCAATGTCCGTGAACTCACGAGCGAAGCACATCAGCCGTCCCGTCCTCATGTCATAGTGAGGGTACAGTCTGTCTCCGTCGAGGAAAGAAACTATTTTCCACCCGAACTTTCCGTTGTCGAGGAATCCAATAAGAGCACCGTCTCCAGTAGCTTTGACAGACTTGGCACTCTTGTACCATGCCACTTCCATGTTCTTCTTTGCCCATCCGCGTCTGAACTCGTTGAAAGTGTTGTTGTTCGCGTCGTTGTCCTCTTTGTCAGACAATTCAAACTGAATGTCGTTTCCACAAAGGTGGGTAAGCTGTTTTTGAAGGATGATCTGTTGGAATGCAAATGCGTATCTCGGTACCTCCTGCAAGAACCACTTTCCGAAGTTCTCCTTGTCTGACTCATCCGTATTCTGTCGCCAAATGTCTGGGTAATACTCTCTGTCGTTGATGAGATGTCCTGCGGGATCGAGCTCACGAAGAAAATCTTCCTGTGTGACTCTTTTCCGACGCATGAACTCTTTCACGGGAGTTTCTTCTCGTATGGTGCCATCGGTGACTGTTCCGTGGTCGTAGTGTCCGTATGGAAGTATGCGGACAAAAGGCTTCTTGGTGCGCAGTGAGCGCTTTGTCGGCGTTTTCTTATTGATGTCCTCTGCCGAAATGGACTGAATATATTCTGCCATGATATGATTGATTTAGAAATTATGAGCCCATGAGGGAACTACCATCTTTGGCTGTTTAATGTCGAATATCTTTCTCATCAAGAGACTCTCAAAGAAGTCTGGAGAGTGACCGACAAGCGTCTTCATTTGAGCTTTCTTTATCAGGCACCATCCTTTGTCTTGCTTGTCGGTATCTTGGCGTATACACTTGCGCTCAATCATCAGAATATCACCTAACGTTCTGTTCTTGAAGTGCTTTCCGCTGAACTTCCTGCTGAGAATAGACTTGTTGAAACTTATACGACGCTCAAGAATATCCTCGGCGAAAGTATATGCGCACTGGCTCTTGATATTGTCGTATATATTCTTGAATTTGGGTTTCACAGCCTCAATGTTGTTGAACGGGATGGCATGTGGGAAAAATCCCTTGAAAGTCTGTCCAAGACCGTTGAGGTCATAGGTGAAATGATTTTGGGTAACACCCCATTCTTCGAGCTTGGCATTGATTGCCGAGCATGTATCCTTAGAGTTCAGCTTGCATACAAAGACGTCCTGTACATGATGTCCAATCCATAGCCATAAGACACAGTTGTCGCCTCCCGTGAAAGCCACGTCGCATGAAGCGTATCTTACTCCGTCGTCAGTCTGTTGGGCATTGTCGAAGCAAGCTTGCAAGTCAGACATCTTTATTATGTCGTCGCCCATCGACATGAAATTCCAGTTTCCCATAAGGTCACGTGCTTTCTGCTCATCAGACTGTTGGGCAAGGTTGGCGAAGTATGACGGGTCACTCTTGACAAGTATCTTGTTGTATTTGAGCTCAGCACGAATGAAAGTCACTGACTTTGTGAACATACGTTGCGGGGTATATCCCGCCGGGGCGTCATTGACATTTCCCCATGTGTGCTCCCACAGCCTGTCTATCTCGTCTTTGCACTGCTCATAAACCTCTTCCCGTGTATCACCCCACACGGCTTCGTTCACGTCCTCTCCTTTCATGTAAACGTATCTTACCTTGCCGTCACGTTCTGGGATGGGGTAGCCGTCATCGCCTATCCACCACCCTATGAATGTCCTAACCCATGAGTTAGGATCTGGGTTACATGTGCCTATTATCCTGTTCTTTATGCCGCAAGCATTACGGTTTATGGATTGCAGGTACTTGAACTTCGGGTAGTCTATCTGCGTTATCTCGTCAATGCCGAGGTACGCATACTGACGGCCTTGGAATCGGTCAATAAAATCCTTGTATGCCCCGGCATAGTATGTGAGAGACAGAGTTGCCCCACTGTTGAAGTACCATGTCATATCGTCCTTAGAGCGGTTATAAGCTCCCTCTCCCTTGTAAAGAGCTTGTGAGTCTCTGATGATATTCGTGAGGTCGTCCTTTTCCTTACGGAAGATGATAGCATTGAAACGGCTCTTGTCAATGTCATACAAGGCTCCCATCAACAGCTGAAAGGTATTGTGGTTGATAGTGTACCCGTCCGTCATATATAGATGGTCATTCCCACTGACTGTGATACATCTGCACTTCAAGTTCTCCGAAGCTCCATTGATGCGGACGATCTTCTTCCGAAGTCCATGAATATCATCCTTTGACTGTGGGGTAGGAGCTATAAGCTTAAGGTTGGCGAACTTGGCTTTCACAACGCACCTTCCTGGTATTCTCTCGTCAGTTGCTTTCAGAACCATTTTCCAATACGACTGCCCGTCCAGCGCATCCCTCTCCTCTATAACGTTTGCCCACCACCCGAGACTCCTGCACATCTGCGCGAGTTGGTTTATATATTTCTTGTTTGGCAATTTTATATAGAGGATGGAACCACATTGGTGCGACCGCATGGAATGTGCGTTCATGTAGAATACGCCTTGAACAAAGGAGATTCTGCTCTCGACATCCGCATACATATACTCGTCGGGTATGAACGCTGGAATTTTGGTTCTCCTTGATGTAATCTTCTTTCTTGCATCGTCTGGTATGCCAGTGGCGTAACCATGCTTTCCAACGATTTTAAAAAACAGTCCCATAGCATACAAATGCTTGTACATGGTTCGGTCGTACCTTCCCATCCCGAGGCCATACTTGGAAAACTCATAATATCCGAAAGCCGAAGCCATTCCAAGTACATGCGGGTGTATAGGGAGTTTCTCCATAGTGATACCGTTCTCGAAATTCACAGGAGGCGGCAGTGGAATCTCGTAGAACTCGGTCTCTCCCTCGCGCAGAGCGTACATACCCTGCCCGCCCAATTTGTAGTGATTGAGAATTTCTTTTGCCGTCATAACGGTGTATTCCTCGCATCCGGGTTTCCCGACAAGGAATCTGTGCTCTGGCATGACGGTGGATGTTGTGCCGTCGTCAAAGTGGAACACATAACATCGTTGCACTCCTTGTTCGTAGATGTTTGTCACCTTCTGAATGCCATCCCAAGGCGTAACCACCTTGTCCCCGATCTCCAGATCGCCCATGAGCTTGAAGCCATTCGGTGTGACCACTGGTGTTGCATAGCTGTTTGCCTTACCTCCACCACGGTTTCCTCCCGTGATAAGGATGTCTACGTTAGAAGACAGACCTTGTTCCTGTGGTCCTTCCTGAGCGATGAAGTTTACAGCACTTCTATTGGATGAAAACTTTCCTCGCAGTTTCTCTGCGGCTTCGCACGCCATTATGGGTTTTCCGCTTGGCGTTATTAATCCAGTTAAATTTACCATAAATACATTATATAAACAACCGCAAATATACTAATAATCAACCCGTAAAAGTAAAATTTTACAGAAAACCGATTGTTTTTAGGTAAATATTTTTTTGTTTTTTATGAACTTCTGTATATTTGCAATTAAATAGACAAGAAAAACTTGTCATAAACAATCTAAATTTTATAGTAATGGAGAAAGAATCTCTTATTGAGGGTTTAAGAAGCAGACTCGGAGATAATGCGGCTGCTGTTTCCGATAGAAGTTATGATGAGATCGCTACGGCTGCACTTCCAATGTTCGCAGACGACGACAAGGTTACAGACGATACATGGAAAGTGCCTGTTCAAATGCTCAGCTCACTTGTCGGCCAGTATCGACACGACGTAGCAGACGGAATTGCTAAAGGCAAGGAGACATGGACGACAGAGCAGGCAGAGGTACAGAAGAACGCCATTGCCGAGGCTGTCAAGAACGCAAAGGCCGAGTGGGAGGCCGCACAAAAGAAAAACAATCCTGAGCCTGCGAAGGGCAAGGGAGACAGCGGCAAGACTAACGACGACATCTTGGAGCAGGTAAAGAACCTGTTGGCGGAGAACAACAAACAGCTTCTCGCAGATGACGGCGCAATCGGCAAACTTAGCAAGTCCATGAACGGCTTTGTCGAGACTTACAACAAACAACAGCGCGAGGCTTTGGAAAAAGGAATAAGAAGCCAGATAACCGAGTATCTCAGAGGCAAGAACGCTACATACGAGGCCGCACTAAGCCATACTGTGAGAAACTTGCAGATTGGCGAGAACCCCGATATTGATATGCTGAAGATGCAGGCTGAGAAGGATTACATGAGTATGGTCAAGGACTTCTACGGAGACGGCGGCAAGCCGTTTGGCGGCAGCGGTTCCGGCGGCACGGGCAAGAGCCTTGTCGATGACTATATCAAACAGCGTGCAGAAGAGGCTAAGAAAGAAGCTAACGACGCAGAGGCCCTGCGGAAGAGTTTTAAATAGTTCACAATTTTAATTCAACAGAAGTATGATTCAAGGTACAGAATTTAACCAGACCGTCAAGTACTCCAAGAAGTACGGCGGTGTGCGTAAGGTTTTTGAAGGAAAGCCTTACATGCTGGTAGGCGGATTCAGCTTCAATCTTGAAGACCTTCCGCTTCCCGGAAACGTGCTTCCCGCAGGCGCACCTGTCAGCGTTGACGAGGACAAGCGTACCATCACTCCTATCTACACTATTGCAGTAAAGAGTGTTGCAGGCGCAGTAGTCACCGTTGCAAAGTCCGAGTGGGGAGTACCCGTAAAGGTTGGTATGATTGCTCCGACGGGCGAGACTGTCACCGCCGTAGAGGATGCAGACGACACCTACAAAGTAACATTCAGCGCAGCTCCCGCAGCAGCAAAGGAAGGTGCGATTCTCACACTCTATCCGAAGAGCGTAGGTAAGGCAGGTGTAAAGGCCAATGCCCTGCTCTATTGTGACATCTGCCTCGACCCGTATGCTACGGCATGTCTCGGCGACGCAGTATGGTTCTGTGAGTATCCCGTGCTCGCACGCAGGACGTTCCCGATCACTGACGACATCAAGACACAGCTTCGTGAGGCTGGATGCGCATTCTATTTTTCTAACCGCAAATAAAAAAGGAGGACTGATTTATGAGAAGCAACACACTTTATTCTTATGACATTAGCCAGTTCCTTGGAGCCGATTCTTTCGGTGTCCTCCTGAACACGGCTAATCAGAAATACAATGAGGCTATCTGGCGTCGCTACGCTGACTGGGGTATGCCTACCGATGACACCGAGTGGGTACAGGGTATGAAGGAGACCCCGATTCTCGTGCGTGCGTCTATCCTTGGCCCTGACGGCAACAAGCCTCAGAGAAGCACTGAAGGATGGAATGTCTACAAGGGTTCCGTTCCTGAGTTCGGTCACTCTTTCAGCATTGATCAGGACGATTTCAAGATGCTCCGCAAGCGTTCAAAGCTTGAGGGTACTCCGTTCGAGAACCTTATGGTAGACAGTCTTATTCAGAACTCCTCAAACATGCTTGGCGGTATTCATAACGAGCTGTCTCACATGGTGCTGAGCGCACTCTCTACCGCAGAGATCCACGAGGCATCTGTTGACGGTGGCAAGTATGACTTCCAGTTCCCGTTGGAGAAAGGTCACAAGCTCGATGTCACAACCATGTGGTTCAACAAGGACGGTTCTGCAAATGAAGCCGCTGATCCTGTCAAGGACATCGTGGACATGCAGAAGTATCTGACTGACGGCTTGCAGCTCGCCGTAGACCATTGGAAGATCAGCAAGACGCTGCTTGACAAGCTTCTTGCCCATCCGAAGGTGATTTCCGCTTGTATGGCACGTGCTGAGTTCCGTAACGTCAACACATCGTTGCAGGGCAGCTTACTGCTTACGCAGGACGAGGAGCTCGCTATCATCCACGGTCTTAACATTTGGCTGTTCGATGTCATCGACTTCAAGACCCGTCACGAGGAAGACGGCAAACCTCAGCTGGACGAGCCCGCATTTGACCCGAAGGTTATGGTGGCCGCAAACAGCCAGTTCAAGCCTTTCACCATCAAGTGCACGAACTCCATCTACCGTGACCGTCTGAAGGCTGGTCCTACCGCAAACACCGCTCTGTACTCTTTCGTTGAGGACAGAATTGCAGTGCTGTCGACATGGCAGGAGCGTCCTATCAAGAACATCGTGGACTTCGGCTTGCAGGCTGGCCCTGTGTTCCGCAACACCCACGACCTCTCAATCTTGAAGGTGCAGGCAGACAAGTAAGTAACATATAACACTGATAGTTATGGCAGAGCAAGAGCAGACATTCACTATAGAATCCTATCTTAGGGGGAAGGTGAGGAATATCGACATTACTGATGATGCAATGATGTCGGCACTCGTTGACGCACAGGTTGAACCCGGTACAGCGGCAATGGATGCTACCGACAAGCAGAAAGACCTCGCCTTGGCATCCATCTTCATTTGGATTGCCGGCTCTCCCACCCGTTCACAAAGCATCGAAGACGCTGACGGACGATGGAGTCACAAGGAGGGAGGAGAGCAGATGTCTGCCCTTGCCGCCAACCGTTATCTATCTATGGCCAACGAGCTCCGCAAGAAATGGGGCTTGACGGCCGTAGCCAACTCTCAATGGGGCTTCAAAGGAAGCGGATTCCATGATGTAAGAAACTATGGTTCACTTCATTACTAAGCGTTATGACTAAGATAAACAACCCAAGATTTCCACATACATGCAAGGTCTATCGAAAGATGACCGTAACGACGTCTGCATCCGACGATCCTAACGTGGACGAGGATGATACCACACAGACCACGGAGAAAGTGCTGTATGAGGGGAAATGCAGGAGCTACGACCACGACACCACGTCAGACAAGGGAGAAGTTATCACGGCACTCCGCGACCTCGCCTTGCCTATGAAACAGGACGAGTGGACAGAGGACAACGCTCCAAAGAAGGGGGATTTTGTCGAGGTCAACAAAGGTGCGTTCAAGGAATGGGGAACAGTCATAGATTTCCGGCCGAACAACTTGGGAACGGACATACTCTTTAGGTACGACAGCTGATGGGGCAGGTAGAGGACATAAT
>Ga0256407_10006630_pt1 | contig 17787 bp, 14 predicted proteins | sample RumenRJG_04DNA_FD_193489 | JGI IMG/M metagenome (GOLD analysis project Ga0256407, IMG submission 193489) | Bovine rumen microbial communities from Lethbridge, Alberta, Canada - RJG_04 | ecosystem: Host-associated > Mammals > Digestive system > Stomach > Rumen | place: Canada: Alberta...
TCAATAAAGGTTTTGCGTATGTCAGAGAAACCAACAGCGATAAATGGGAGATACCGTATTTGCCGATAGACCCTGCTGATGTTGGCAGACAGTACGAGCCTATTATAAGAATAAACTCTCAGTCGGGCAAGGGCGGTGCAGCGTTTGTCATGCAGAATAACTTTGGGTATGAGTTGCCGAAAGCAATGCACCCCGAATTTGGTGCATTGGTAAAAGCGGAATGCGATAAACTCGGCAGAGAGCTTTCTCCCGAAGAGTTGATGGGAGTATTCAACAAGAATTACATTGACATTGAACAGAAGATATGGCTTGTCAAGCATACTGTTAAAAATTCGGGTGACGATAGTGCCACTTTTGAGGGTACTGTACATCTTGTAAAAGAGGACAAAGACGTTAATATATATGGTGAGGGCAACGGACCGATTGACGCATTTTTCAAGGCTCTTAAAACTATCGGCATAGATGGTTTTGAGTTTGTGTCATACAGCGAACACGCTATTTCACACGGTTCGGATTCAAAGGCAATTTCCTATATACAGTTGAAAGCCCCCAACGGCAAAAATATATTTGGTGTCGGTATTTCACACGGTATTTTCAAAGCATCTGTAAGGGGAATACTTTGTGCAATCAACCGTTCAGATTATGAATTGAATTTCAAATTTTAACAAATAAAAAATACTTGCAGTAGAAATATACTGCAAGTATTTTTTTGTTTTATTCATCATCAGTTTGATTTTCGTCACCGTCAAAGCTGTCAAAATCCAGCCTTTCCGTATCGGTGATATAATATCTGTCAAGAATTGTGTCATCTACACGGTCAAGTTCTGTTCGTGGCAAGGTTGAAAGAAGTTTCCAGCCCAAATCAAGACTTTGGTCAATATTACGGTTTTCTGTATAGCCCTGATTGACAAAGTGCTGTTCAAAGAGTTTTCCGAACTGCATATATTTTTTATCAACGGGCGAAAGTTCTTCTTCACCGATAACCGAAGCAAGTGAACGAGCGTCCTGCACTCTTGCATAAGAGGCAAAAAGCTGATTGGCAAGAGCCTGATGGTCTGCACGGGTGTAGCCCTCACCGATACCGTCTTTCATCAAACGTGAAAGTGACGGCAGTACAGATACAGGCGGATAAAATCCCGCACCCTCCAAATTACGGTCAAGAACAATTTGTCCCTCTGTAATATATCCCGTCAAATCGGGGACAGGGTGTGTAATATCGTCATTGGGCATGGTAAGAATGGGGATTTGCGTAACAGAGCCTTTACTTCCCTTTATCATTCCTGCACGTTCATACAATGACGCAAGGTCGGAATATAGATAACCCGGAAAGCCTTTTCTGCCGGGAATTTCTCCCTTTGAGGAGGAGAATTCACGCAAAGCCTCTGCATAAGAGGTCATATCTGTCATGATAACAAGAACGTGCATATTGCATTCAAATGCAAGATACTCAGCCGCTGTCAATGCACATCTCGGAGTAAGCGTTCTTTCAATAATAGGGTCGTTTGCCAAATTCAGGAACATGACAACTCTCGATAAAACGCCGCTTTGGTCAAAACTTCTTCTGAAGTAGTCTGCAACGTCGTTTTTAACGCCCATAGCCGCAAATACCACACAGAAATTATTATCTTCATCATCTGAGATTTTCGCTTGACGGACTATCTGAACGGCAAGTTCATTATGTTTCATGCCCGAACCCGAGAATATCGGCAGTTTTTGACCTCTTATCAAAGTCATAAGGGTGTCAATGGTAGAAATGCCTGTATTGATATAGTTTCGGGGATATATTCTTGAAACGGGATTCATGGGAGTGCCGTTGATATTGGCTTTTTTAACGGGATAAACGTCACCCAAGCCGTCTATCGGAACGCCAGCACCGCTGAATACACGTCCCATAATTTCGGGGGAGAGTGCCAGTTCCATAGGCTTTGCTTTCAGACGGGTTCTTGTATTGTCGAGGGAAATGGATTTTGTACCCTCGAAAACCTGCACAACAATTCTCTTGCCCTCTATCTGAACAATTCTGCCGTGACGGACTGTGCCGTTGTCAAGGCGAATATCCACCATTTCTTCAAAAGACGCATTTTCCACGTTATCAAGCACGATAAGAGAGCCGTTTATTTCTTTTACACCAACGTAATCTATAATCATTATTCAACTCTCCTTTCAATCAAACAGTCAGCTTTGCAAGAGAGCTGTCAATGTCGGAAATAAGTTGGTCAAACATTTCGGGCTTGTCATTGGGAATATCATATTTCATTTTGGCAAGCCTTTCAAATAAGCCTAACTGCATAATCCTTGAAATAGGTATTGCAGCGGCAATGATATTTTTAGCCTTTGCGTATAAATGAAGAATAGCTTTCATCATCAGTTTTTGCTTTTCAAGCGGTACAAACGTATCGTCTTTATGAAAAGCATTCTGCTGTAAAAATCCTACACGGATAGCCTTTGCAGTTTCAATTACAAGTTTCTGGTCATCGGGCAGAACGTCTGCACCAATGAGTTTTACAATTTCCATGAGATTGCTTTCTTCATGGAGAAGTGAAGTGATTTTATTTCTGTATTTAATGAAGTCGTCACCGAGATTTTCCCTGTACCAAGCGTCAAGGTCGGTGAAATATTCGCTGTAACTGTTCATCCAGTTGATAGCGGGATAATGTCTTGCGTATGCAAGGGCTTTATCCAATGCCCAGAAACATCTGGTAAATCTTTTTGTATTTTGCGTGACAGGCTCGGAGAAGTCAGAGCCTTGCGGAGATACCGCACCAATGATTGTAACAGAACCCTCGCTTCCGCAAAGGGTTTCGACACGTCCTGCACGTTCATAAAATTCGGAAAGCCTTGACGGCAGATATGCAGGAAAACCTTCTTCGGCAGGCATTTCTTCCAGTCTGCCCGAAATTTCACGCAGAGCCTCCGCCCATCTTGAAGTAGAGTCTGCCATGATGGCAACGTGATAACCCATATCACGATAATATTCGGCAAGCGTCAAGCCTGTATAAATAGAGGCTTCACGGGCGGCAACAGGCATATTGGAAGTATTGGCAATCAATACCGTTCTGTCTGTCATAGGTCTGTTTGATTTCGGGTCAATGAGTTCGGAGAATTCATTGAGAACCTGGCTCATTTCATTTCCACGTTCACCGCAGCCTACATATACGATAATATCAGCGTCACACCATTTTGCAAGCTGATGTTGATTCATCGTTTTACCTGTACCAAATCCTCCAGGAATTGCGGCTGTACCGCCCTTTGCAATGGGGAACATGGTATCCATCACACGCTGTCCCGTGATAAGCGGAATAGTTGCAGGCAGTCTTTCCTTACAAGGTCTTGCATTTCTGATAGGCCACTTCTGACAAAGCGTCAAATCATGCTCAACACCTTTGTCATCTTTTATAGTAACAATAGTGTCCGTCAGTTTATATTTGCCGTTTGGCTGAATTTTTGTAACAGTACCGTTTATAGTTGGCGGTACAATAAACCTGTGTTCAATAATAGCAGTTTCGGGGCAGGTTGCATATATCTGACCGCCCGAAAGCATATCACCGACTTTTACTTTTATTGTTACGTTCCACTCTTTTTCAAGGTCAAGAGAGGAAACAGCCGCCCCTCTTGCAATAAAAGAACCGCTTATTTCTTCGATAGCTTTCAGAGGTCTTTCAATGCCGTCAAAAATATTGTCTATAATACCCGGACCTAAAAGTACGTTCATAGGTGCACCCGTACCTGTAACGGGGTCTCCGGGTTTCAGTCCCGTTGTTTCTTCATAGACTTGTATAGTCGTCATTTTATCGTTGATACCGATAACTTCTCCTACAAGTTTCTGAGTGCCTACATGAACCATTTCCATCATTGAAAAAGTTCTTGTATTTTTGACAGTCACAACAGGACCGTTAATTCCGTAAATAACATCTTCCACTTTCCAATTCACCACCTTTTTGATTATGCGGTAATGGTCAGACCTGAGTTTTCGCAGAACCATTCCCTTTGATTTTGAAGTTTGGTATCAAGAGTTTCATCTGCAAGCAGTCCGACTGTACGGCTTATTCCCATAATGCCGCCTATTTGAATTTCATTTGATGCCTGCACATCACACTTTCTTCCGAAAGCAGATATGATTTTATTTTTAAGTTTCAAATCTCTTTCGCAGACGTATAAAGTAACATCATCAGCCGTGAGTTTTTCGGAAACAGTCTTTGCACTTTCAAGCAGTTTTGTAATATATTTATCCGTGCCTGCATATTCAAGCAATTTTTCCTTTGCACGTTCAAAGACCTTATCTTCAATTTCCTGACGTTTTGCAAAGGTACTTTTACGGCTTGCATTTTCGGCTTTTGAAAGTTCTCTTGCAATGCTTGTATTGATAGACAGCATTTTTTTCTGTAAAAGCACATAAGCCTCTTTCAAGCCGTCTTCTTCGGCTTTATTGAGTTCTTTGGATTTAAATTCTTCCGCCTCACTTTCAATTTTGCTTCTCTGTTCAGCGGCATATTTTTCTATGGCTTTGAGAAAATTATCGGTTTTGCTCACTATATCGGGCATAAAATCACCCCCATTATAATTCATAATTAAGAATGCATAATGCATAATTATATTGGTGTCCGCAAGCTAATTATGCATTATGAATTATGCATTATGCATTAGATTTTTACTCCTATGGCTTCACGGACATAGCGGGTAATGGAGTCTTTGGCACGACCGCTGCCATGCCTGTCGGGAATTTCCACGATAAGAGGCTGTTTGCGGTTGAGTTTGAGGTCATAGACGAGTTCGGGACAAAGCTGTACAAGCCTTTCCGTCATTAAAATAACGGCTACATCGGGCATTTCCATCGCTTTTTGGAGAGTTTCCCTAACCTCGCTGTCCTCGTGGACAACTACCCCGTCAATGCCTGCAAGGTGCATTCCCATAAGTGTATCCACGTTATCGCTTATTAAATAGAATTTCATAAGCAAAACACCTCAATTAAATTTTGAAATGATAAGTATGGAAACAAGAAGTCCGTAAAGAGCGACACCTTCGCCAAGTGCAACGAAGATAAGAGCCTTACCGAAAGCTTTGGGGTCCTCGCTTGTCGCACCGATAGCGGCAGGTGCGGCACCGCCTACGGCAATACCTCCGCCAATGCCCGAAATACCTGTTGCAAGACCTGCCGCAAGCATTGACAAGCCCATATTGATGTCGCTTGAAGAAGCGGCAGCGGCTGTTTCGGATTCAGCGGCAAATGCAACAAGCGAAATTGCAAGACAAGCGATACTTACAAGTACAAAGGCGACTGCCTGACTTAAAACAGCACTTTTTCTTGTTCTTTTTCCGACAGCGACTGTTTTATATGCATAGACCATTGATACTGCAATAAATATTGCGGGTACTGCCATTAAGATATATTCCAACATAATTAAAATCCTCCCATTTTCGAGAGTGGAGTTTGGAGAGTGGAGTTATTTTATACTCTGCCACTTTGTTTCCAAAGACCACTTTTATTTTTTACTTAAAGAAATTTTTTTGTGTTTGGCTGAAAGTCGGAGTGTTTCATTTGCTCCACTCCCAACTCTCAACTCTCCACACTTTTTTGCAGAGTGGAGTTTGGAGAGTGGAGTTATTTTATATTCTGCCACTTTGTTTCCAAAGACCACTTTTATTTTTTAGTTAAAGAAATTTTTTTGTGTTTGGCTGAAAGTCGGAGTGTTTTATTTGCTCCACTCCCAACTCTCAACTCTCCACACTTTTTTTGGCGGTAATTGGTTTGAAAATTCTGCCGTCACCGATGTAGAAACGGCTGAAAATCTCATAGTAGTCAAGACGGAGTACCTGAATCGCAACGAGGAGAGCTTCGAGAGCCATAACAACTCCGTTGCCGAGTACAAGTGCGATAATATAGCCGACTGCATTTCCGGCCATGTTGGCAAGGGTGAATACAACGAGCATCATGCCTGCATGAACGAGGATATATGCACCTACACGCAAAAATGACATAGTGTTTGTGACGTAGCTCAGGCATATTTCAAAGACTTCAAAGAAACTTTGTGTACAGTATGCACCCCATTTGAAAGGCTCATCATGTTTCTTTTTCTCTATGAGAGTGCCGAGAGGTTCTTTGAGGAAAATTGCGACAAGCGGAAGTGCGATAAGGAAAATGATATAAACGGGGTTCATCACTTCCAGTCCCAAGAACATCTGCAAAACAAGACCTACCAAAAGTGAAACGTAAAATACAAATCCTGCAATGCCGTTTGCACCGAAAAGGGCATTTTCAAGGTCTTTTCTCTTGAAGCATGAGAAGATATTCACTATCATTGATATTGCAATCGTGACAAAGCCGATTACAACAGAGCCGTAAATGATGAGGTTAATGCTGTCAGACTCCATTACTTCAAAGAGTTTGCCGTCAGTGCCGAAAAGGGCGGAATGTATGCCGTCAAGGGCGTGTTCAAATCCGAATACGGAGCCGTATAAAAAGCCGAATATCGTGCCTGATATACCGCAGGGGACAAGGATTTTGCCGATTTCCATTTTCTTGAATTTCCACATCAAAAAGCCGACAATCGAAAGAGTAAGCCCCTGACCGACATCACCGAACATAATGCCGAAAAACAAGGTGTAAGTGATTGCAACGAAAAGGGTAGGATCGACTTCGTTGTAATTGGGCATACCGTACATTTTGACGAAAAATTCATACAGCCTTATAAAAGGCGGATTTTTCATGATAACAGGGGGAGAGAGTTTCAAAACGTCTTTGCCGTCTGTTATGGAGTATTCAATACTTTTTATGCCGTCAAGCTGTTTTTTAAAGAAATCTTCTTTTTCGGCAGGAATCCAGCCGACCAAAATAAAACTCTTGTTATACTTATAGACGTGGTTTTTAATCTCGTTGTAGGAGTCGAATTCCTGAAGCTTGCTGTAATAGGCACAGCATTTTTCTTTTTCGTCTTCAAGGAAATCGTCAATTTTATATTGGACTTCCTCAAGTTCATGTTTCAATTCCTCAAGCTTTTTTTCAAGAGTTGACTTGTATTGTTCGGGAGTGCCGGCTGATTTTGGAATATCGAATTTTTCAAAATACAGCGAGGAGAAAATTCTGTCAACATCTTCTTTTTGTTCGGGTGGAGTGAAATATGCCCCCCAATAATGTGTACTGTCGCTCGTGTACGGGAAGAAAAGCACATAGGGATTTTCGGCATACTGTGCAAGCTTTTCATAGCTTTCGACAGGCATTCTGCCAAAATTGGGGGTTATGAACTCACATTGGAGAACTTCTGTGAAATTGATGTTGCTTCCTACAAAGTGATTTACTTTTTCAATATCCCTTTTGCACTGGTCGATATCCTGTTGTAAATGCAGTTTTTTATCAGCAAGACTGCTTGTTTTTGAAACAAAGTAGCTTACATATTTTATCACTGCACTTTCGCCTGCATTGAGGTCTTTGGGCTTTTTGTATTCAAGCTTAAATCCCAGAAGTTTGGCGGAGTCCTCTAATTGACGGATATACTCAGAATAAGTATTTTTATTATGCAGAGGGACAAAGTTTTGAGTATCGGAGTAGAAAAACATAGTATCATCAGGGTGAAACATCTGGGAATCACCGCAGAATTTGACAGCTTTATTAAGCTCTGACATCAAACCTATTATGCTTATCGCTTTAACCTGCTTCACTGACACGAGATCACCTCCTTTAAAAAATTTTTGCAGAATTTATTTGATAAGAAGTTTAGCCTTCTCGTCAGCGGGTAAGCCGTATCGTGCAGCCTCAATGAGATTGACGATATTTTTGAGTTCTATCTCACGCAGATATATATAAGAAATCATAACGATAGTGGGATTTGGCGAGAGCCTCAGATGATGGCGGCAGTAATTGTATATCATAACGTCCGCCATTTGATTTTGTTCGTTATAGCGGAGTTTGGAAATAAGCCTGCCTATATAGGTATTTTTGAGAATGTCAAATATTTTATCGACATTTTCGGCTTTGCAGAGTTCGGAAAGCATTTTTTGGGAAAGTCTGCCGTAGGGTATGAGCATAGGCATAATTTCTTCCTCCGAAAAGCCGTAATATTTTTTAAGTCTGATGATTCTTGACATATTTTCAATATCAAGCATAGAGGAAAATATATCGAGAAGTTCTTTTTTATCGCTTTTATGCTTGCCGTTTTGAATTGTTTCGATCGCTTTTTCATAGCTTTTGTTTTCGAGAGCGATTTCTATATAAGTGATATTAATTCTTTCGTTATCCTTTGGACTGAACTGCAAAAGAACGGAATAATAAGGCGAGCCTTTGAGAGCGTCAAGCATATCGCTGTATGAGCGGACACCTGCAAGGGCTTCAAGACTGATTTTGGCGAACTTGTCAAGTGACAGCGGCATTGAATATACGTATTCTTCGGGCTTGCCTATATTGACGAGCATAAGGCATTTGATAATTTGTTCAATTTCCATTTTGGAAACGACGAAATCGGAAAATGCGAGAGTATCTTCATGGGCATATCTTGACAGGGCGAAAAGGTCAAAATACAATTCTTGACGGAGTTTTGTTTCAAGCTGTCCACGATGTATTTCATTTTCATTCATACCGCTTATTGCAGAGGAATAAGCAGTACGCTGTTTGAGATAAGCGGCTATTTCGGTAACGCTTTTACAGTTGAGCAGTCCTTGATAGTCGGCTTCTTTAAGGCATTTTCCATACATAGCCCTTGCTTTTGCAAGAATGGCATTTGCTGACTGTGATGACACAAAGTCACCCCCTTTATATGAGTGTGGAGAGTGGGGAGTGGAGTGTGGAGAGATTTTTCATATCAATCCTCAACATTCCGCTTTAATTGATAACTCTTTCCACTATTTCATTTACCCATTTATCACCGTTTTCGGCATAGGATTTTTCGAGTTTTTCAATGACAGCCTGATTTTTTTCGGTAATTCCCGCAAGCTTTTCATCTGCACGTTTTTGAGCGGTCTGCTGATTGATGGAAATACGTTTATTTGCTCTTTCAAGATAGTCGGTTTTAATTTTCTCTTTTGTGAGCAGGACTTCATTTTCATAGTTGAGTTTGGTTTTCTGAGCCTTTTCATTCATTTCACGGGCTTTTTTGTCCATTTCAACTATTTTGGCAATCATTTCCTCCATAAAAAAACATTCACTCCTTTGCTGTAGATTGCTGATTTGATTATATACTTATTTTTCGTTTTTTACAAGTCATAAATCAAAAAATAACTGCATTACCATTAAAAAACAGTAATGCAGATAATTGTTAATCTTAAAATTAAAAACGAAAAATTTTCCATTTTCCACTTTCAATTTTCAATTTAAGAGAGGAGTCCTGCGGCATACTGGTTGTTGATATGCTCGTTGTAGGTGACGGCATAGTATGCAACGGCTTCTTCATCGTCTGTTGCAGCCTTGTGGCAGAAGTAGAAATAGTTGGTATCATTGGGAGATACAGCGGCTTCTATTGCGGCAAGACTGGGATTGCATATAGGACCTGCGGGAAGTCCGTCATAATCGTATGTGCTGTAATCACTAACATAAGTGTTTCTTATGCTGACAGGCACATCAGCCTGAGTGGAATAGGGGTAGAAAAGTGTAGAGTCAAGCTGGAGTTTTGAAAGACCGCTTTCACCATACCAGTTCACACCGTCGTTATCGAGAGTTGAAAGACGGTTATAGAGTACGGAAGAAATCATATACATATCTCTTTCATTAGCAGCCTCTGCCTGAATGAGAGAGGCAAGTGTAAGAATATCTTCCATTGTCATACCCATGCTTTCGGCACGCTGTGCAATAGTAACTTTTTTATCAAAGCCTTTCACACGGGTTTTGGTCTGATATACTTTTCTTCTGTAATTGGCGAGGAATTTTCTGATAACGGAGTCTATGTCCTCACCAACATAGAAGTCATAGGTATCGGGGAAAAGATAGCCTTCAAGCTTATAATATCTTTTTTGGGCGTTCGGAATGCTTTTGATAAAGTCATAGTCCTCGTCAAACATTGATGACTTGCAGGCTTTTTCAAAATCCTCCGCATTGCAGACATTATTTTTTTCAAGGAGTTTTGCATATTCGGGAACATTCATGCCCTCGGTGAAGCGTATGGTAACTACATCGGTACGGTTCATATCCGATTGCAGATAATTGATAAGAGCCTGATAATCTTTATTGGTGCTTACATCAAAAGTGCCTCTCGTAAAGCCCGAGGTTGATTTCGTAACAACCGCATACAGCTTGAAGAAAAGCTTGTTTTTAATAATGCCCTTGTCATAGAGCATATCGGTTATTTTGTCGATGTTGTCGCTTTCGGATATGGTGACGGAAACACTTTTTTCTTCTTCTCTGCCTACCGCAAGCAGGTCATTGATACCTATCATAAGGTATTCACCGAAAAGAATGGATACAAGTATGACCATTGTGATCCAGACTACACGGAAAACGATTTTATTTGATTTGGCTTTTTTGCGTCTGCGTTTATTCGCAAGGCGATGCCTTTTTCTCACCGAACGCCTGTCAGACGGATATTCTTTCAGGCTTTCCTCACCGCTTGATATGTCGGTGACGTTTTCAAGTTCGGAGTTGTCACCGAAAACAGCACCTTCACTTTCCGAGCTTTGTGAAGAACTTGTTATATCCTCGTTTTGGGGCAGGTCAAAAACCTCGTTTTCATCGAAGTTTATCTTGAAATTAGCAACTTTTTGCTGTCGCTTTTTTTCTATTTCGTCGCTCAAATTTTATCACTCCTTTTAATATCGTGAAAAGCATTTTCGGTCACAAGAATATTGACTGATATGTCATAAATATCTTTGGGGAGTTCTCCGCAAAGACACTTATGATAGCAGATACCGACGGTATCTCCGAGAAATCCCGAAAGAAATCTGTCATAATATCCTCCGCCATAGCCTATTCGACAGCCTTTCACATCAAAGCAGACTGCGGGAACGATACATAAAGCATTGCAGTCATTTGGGGCTTTCATGCATATATCCGTTTTCGGTTCCAAAAGTCCGAAAGAACTTTTTTCGAGGTCGTCAAGGGAGTTTATGATATAAAAATCCATTCCGTGATTACTCCTGCACTTTGGAACTGCCACTTTTTTTCCGTTGGAAAGAGAGTATTTAATAAGCTGTAAAGTATCAGCTTCACTTTCTATGGAAACGTATGTGAAAAGATATTGGCAGTTTTTGTATTGCGGGAGGGATATGACACGCTCAAAAATTGCCTTGTCAAAAAGTGCTTTTTGGTCTTTGGGAATTTCCGAGCGTATTTTTTTATATTTTTCTCTGAACAGATTTTTTTGTATTTTTATATCTTCCGTCATCTGCATTGAATTGATTTTCTGATATTATCGGCAGTATCCTGACCTTTAAAGGCTTTGAGGAGTTCAAGGGCAAAGTCAACAGATACGCCCATACCCCTTGCTGTGATGATATTGCCGTCAACGGAAACATACTCTGTATCTATTTTTGCATCAAAGAGATCCCTTTCAAATCCCGGAAAAGCAGTGGCTTTTTTATCTTTAAGAATGCCCAGGTGACCGAGAATTGACGGTGCTGCACATATCGCACCAATAACAAGATTTCTTTCATTGCAGTAGGTGACAGCTTTTATCACTTTATTGGATTTTTCAAGATTTCTTGTTCCCGGCATTCCGCCCGGCAGGACAATGCCGTCAACGTCATTGAGCAGGCTGAAATCACTGTCGGATATGTCAGCCTTTACGGTGATATTGTGAGAGCCTTTTATTTCCGTACCGCCAATGCCGACAGTCACCACTTCCACTCCGCCTCTCCTGAGAATATCGGCAGGAGTAAGAGCCTCTATTTCTTCAAAACCGTTTGCCAAAAATAAATATACCATTTATATTACCTCCATATTTAGCATTACTTTTTACATTATATAAAAAAGTTCGTCAAAAAACAAGGCATTTTTACATTTTTTATGCTTTTATTTTCTTTTCTGCCTGTTGAGAATGAATGCGACAGAGCTTATGATAACAAGTATTCCTATGAATATGATAGAGTAAGCGGGGGAGTCACCGTTAAAGTCGGGCTGTATTTCGGGGGAGCTGTTTTCTGTTTTATCGGGAACACCGCTTTCTTCTTCGGAGGGTTCGGGGTATTCTCCGCTGAAAGCAACGGATATTTCATTTGTATAGTCTAAGTTTTCAATTTCAACTATGAAATATTTCTCACTGCAGGAGTAGTTTTCGGGCAGAGAGATGATTTCCGCAAGGTATATGTCCGAGAGGAGATTTTCAAAAACAGCATTGCCGTTTTTATCGGAAGATATGATTTTATCACCGAGAGAAATTTTGATATTTGGAGCAGGCTTTCCGCTTTGGTCTGTAAAGGAGAATACGGCTTTTTTATATGTGACTGCATCGGCAGTTTTTATATCCGTGGAGTTGTAAGCCCCGTCAAAAGCCCTGTATGCGATACGCAAAGGCGAAAAAGGTGAAATGCTTGTTCTTGTCATAAACTGCAGTTTTATCAGTTCGTCATAAAGTGATGTGATATTATATTTGTATGTTACAGAGCCGTCGGCATTTTCGGAGATGTTTTCAAGGGAGCATACATTTTCGGGGATATAGCCTGCATTTTTGAGGTCATCAAGCTTGTCGGCATATTCATATTTTTTTTCTTTGCTGTTATAGGCTGATGTATAAAGCTCAAAGCCTTTCACGGTTTCATTGTCGGAGGCAGTCAGTTCGAGATATGTTTCATCATCTTCTTGAAAGGTCTTTGCAGAAAGATTTTCGGGCTTTCGGCTGTCCATGATAAAGGGATAATTGATACTGTATAAATCTTGGGAGAGAGAGCCGTCAAAAGTCATGGTTTTTGCGGAAACGGAATATATATATTCTCCGTCGGCAAGATTGGAGAAAAATTCCGCAATATCGGCACTGTCGGATATTAAGTTTGTATAAAGCTCACCCGAGTTTTTGCTTATTGTGCCGAAATTCTTTGAAAACAGAGCTTTTCCGTCAGTGTCCAAAACAGTTACCGTAAAGTCATATACATCACGCATAAGTCTGAAATCGGGGAGAATATAAGAATTTTTCATCTGCTGTATGTCGTAAAAATTGCCCGTCATGTTTTTGGACATATAGCCGTCAATTTTGACAGGCTCGCTGTCTGCATTGTAGTCAACCGAAACAAGTGAACTTTGTTCGGTTTCCATTTCCTCATAAAAGGGATTGATATTTTCCCATTCACCGAAAAATCCCATGAAAGGAAAATTCAGCGTTCTGCCGTTTTGGTTTTCAAGTACAGTGTAGCCGTCTATATAAAAGCCGTTGGGGAAAAACTCCTGCAATTCCTCTGCATTGATTTTGATTTCAACGGAAATTTCAGCCTGTTCACCGCCTGCCACTTCAATTTCCGTTACTTCCCTGCCGTCAGAGAAAAATTTCACTTCCGAGAAATTTTTCAAAGAATACGGCTCAAATGTATTGATGATTTTACCGTCAGCCACTTCATATTTATCCGTTGTGATAAAGTGATTGAATGAAAATACCTGTGTTTCTTCGGAAACGTTTCTCACAAAGAAAGAGAAATTATATTTTCCGTTCATGCCGTCACCGATACTTGCTTTGGGCATACCGTTATTTTCTGTGCAGAGGTATGCACCCGATTGGATAACACTTTGAATATCTGCACGACCTGCCCCCTGCTTTCCGGGAGAAATATATAACAATTCGTCATCGGCATAGTCGTATATTTTTACAGGTTCGGCATTGCTCATAATAAAAGCGGTAATTATCTTTGATTTTTCCTCTTGTGAAAGAGAATTATACCATTCATACTGTGAAAGATACTGCTTTATCACGGCATAAGTGCCCGATATGAGTGCCGAGGAAAAAGATGTTCCCGACATATATTCATATCCGCCCTTATGGTTTGCGGAATACACGCCCTCTCCGACAGAGGTTATTTCGGGCTTTAATTTCAAGTCAGCCGTAACGCCCCATGAGGAAAAATCCGACATTCCATTTCCCTTTTGACTTTCCGTCAAAACGGCATTTTCGCCTGTTTCAATAACGCCTTCGGGGTGTTCGTAAAAATAGTTTGTGTAATCGTCATCAATGATTATAACAGGGATATTTTTGATTTCAAGAGAGATATTTCTGTCATTTTCAAAATTACCGCTGTCTATGAATGCAATCGCATTCGCCTCCGAAATAAAAGCCTGCTGTGCAAGGTTCTGAATTTCGGAGAGGTCTGTTTCTATAATGGCAATTTTATTTTCAGCCTGTGAAAAATCATAATTTCCATCTTCATTTTCATAAAGGAAAATATATTCTTTTTCTGTAACATCAGTGAATGCAAGTTCACTTTCAATGCACTTGACATCACTGTAAAGAAAAGAATTTTCATCTGCTTTTATATAATTTGCAGATATAAGAGGGTTGGTTGAAGATGCAACGGAGATGACATTTTCATATCCCGAAATATAATTCAAAGAGCCGTAGTCTGCATAGTAGGTATTTTTATTTTCAATCAAGCCGTCATTTCCGCAGGGGCATATAATAACCGTACCTGTTTTGGCAAGCTTTTCAAAGGGAGATTGAAATATATTTGAAATATTTTCGCTGCCGAGGCTTATATTGATAATATCCGTGCCGAGCTTTGCACAATCGTCAAGGGCGGCAAGGATTTTGTCAGCGTGTGCAAGTCCGTCACTGCCGCAGACTTTCATCAATGCAAGCTGTGAATTATAGGCAATGCCTTTGAAAAGGCTTTCACTGTCATTTCCGCCTATGAGGGCGGCAGCAGCCGTGCCGTGAGAGTGATTTTCTCTTGTATCTGTGTCACGGTCCGCATAGTCGTAGGCATATATGATTTTATTGCTTTTGAATACATCTTCAAATTTGCAGTCGCTGCCCGTACTGAAATTCACGGCACTGAAAATATTTTTCGTATAGTCCATGTTGTATTTTACAGTATCGGGCTGTACCGAGAAAGCCTCATGCAGAACATCAAATTCGCTGTCGATAACGGCTATTAAATTATTTTGCCCGTCAAGAGAGGAGTCGTAATTCAAAAGAGAGAGCTGTTCATTTGAGATATTTTGTGCAGCAGAGGGAATATCCGAAATATCCTGTTCATACAGAATGACATCATCAAGGAGAACGTTTTTTATGCCGTTTATTTTTTGAATTTTTTCTTTTGCACTTTCGGGGGCTTTTACGGAAAAGCCGTTTATCAATGCACAATAGGTATAGCTTTCGGAAAAATCGGATTTGGGTATGAGTTTTTGAATGCTTGCCTTTACGACAGCCTGATTTTTTTTGATTGCGTCAAGAATACTTCTGCCGTCATCTGAGAGAACAAGTTCGGGTATGCTTTGATATTTTCCGTCTATGACCATATCAATCAGCGGTTCGGAATTGAGTTCTATAATAAAATTTACACTTTCATCAGATTTTTGAATTGTTTCTTTTTGAGGGTTGTTTTCCTCTTTTTTGGGGGGAGGGGTGACGATTGCAACAGGGGCTTTTGAAACGGTATCGCTTGGGGCGGAATACGTGTTATCAATATATCTTGCATTCAGTACAGGCAGTGCAAATATCGCTGTCATAAGGGCTATTGCAAGTACAGACAAAAATAATCTCTTTTTCAATTCACATCTTCCTTTATCTGTTCAAAAGTAAAGCTGCCGTCAATGCGATAACTTCACGGGTAGTAAATGCCGAAACATATCTCATGGGAGTTTTTGACGAAACGGCACCGCATTCATATCCCAGACGCTTTGCAATGAGTGCCGCCCGCATTTCATGGAAACCGTCTGTTACTATCGCCATATTCTCGTTAAGACCGTTCTTTTTGATGATTTCAGCCGAAAACTTGATATTTTCATTTGTATTGACGGACTTGTTTTCAATGAATATCCTGCTTTCATCAATGCCCATATCGACAAGATATTCTTTGATACATTCGGCTTCACTGATATTTTCGTCACTGCCCTGACCGCCCGACGCAACGCATTTTACATCGGGATTTGCTTTGAGATATTCAAAAGCCGTGTCAATGCGTTTTTTCAGTAAAAGGCTTGGTGTATTTCCCCTCACCTGACAGCCCAATACAACAACAGTTGCATTTTCCTTAGGCGGTCTTGCGGAAAAGTATGCCATAGCACAAAGTATCATTGCTACCCATAAAAGCATTACCGCAAACAATATGCAAAGCACTCTGTAAATAATTTTCGCAGTTTTGTTTTGTTTCATCTTTCGGATAAGTTGATATACTTTATCCCAAAATATGCAGTTTGCCCCTGCCCATGCAAAAAACAGGTTTCCCAGAACAGTCCCTATATTGAATATCGTTGATACGCTGTACCAGTATATCATTAAAACAGATATTATCAGAATAACAGTTCTTAATACAATCGACAATGCTTTTCGTTTCACACAATCACTTCCATACTTATATTATACCAATCATTTTATATTATAAAATGCCCCTCGTCAAGAGATGATTTATTTTCTGTTTGGATTTTCCATTTATCATTGACAAAATCATGAATTTATTATAAAATTAGATGATAGTTATTTTAACAGGTACTTAATAAATTGAGATTGTATATATATTTGCATTTTTGGGAGGCTGTTTTAATGAGTTTTACTGTTTTGGGAACGGGAAAGGCTGTTCCAAAGTATGTTCTGACAAATGAGGAATTGTCAACAATGGTTGAAACGAATGATGAATGGATAACAACAAGAACGGGTATTAAAGAAAGGCATATCTGCAAAGATGAAACAATTACGGAGCTGACCGTACAGGCTGCGAAAAATGCCTTGGAAAATGCAGGTGTAACGCCCGAACAGCTTGATTTGATAATCTGTTCTACCATGCGTGGAGAGAATATTACACCGTCACAGGCTTGCGTGATACAAAAAGAAATCGGTGCGACGTGTCCTGCATTTGACGTAAATGCGGCTTGTTCGGGATTTATATACGCACTCGATATTGCAGACGGCTATTTTGTCAGAAAAAAAGTAAAGCATGTTTTGATAGTTTCAATGGATAATCTTTCCAATATCATCGACTGGCAGGACAGGGCAACTTGTGTATTGTTCGGTGACGGCGGTGCAGCGGCAGTTTTGGGAGAGGGTGATGACCTTCTTGCAATCAATTTGACGGCTGTCGGAAATGACCGGGTTTTGAGAATACCTCACGGTACAAATTCCTCACCGTTCTATGAGCATGAGGAACAGAGAGCCGTACTTCACATGGAGGGTAATGAAGTATATAAATTTGCCGTAAATGCCATGTCAACGGGAATTAAAAAAGCCGTTGCAGATGCAGGGCTTGAACTCAGTGACGTGGATTGTGTAATACCTCATCAAGCGAATATCAGAATCATCAATGCGTCTGCAAAAAATCTTGACATACCGAGAGAAAAATTTTTCTGCAACGTCATGCACTACGGAAATACATCTTCGGGCAGTGTGCCGATTGCACTTGACGAGGCAAACCGTTCGGGCGTACTGAAAAAAGGCGATATAATCGCCATGTGTGCATTCGGTGCAGGACTGACAACAGGCAGCTGCGTTATCCGCTGGAACAAAGACAATTAGCAATTAGCAGTTAGCAATGAGCAATTATCTTGGGAGGTAGAAATTTATGTCAACAGCGTTGGTTTTTTCGGGACAGGGTGCCCAATATACAGGCATGGGAAAAGATTTATATGAAAATTCCCCTGCCGCAAAGGCTGTATTTGATATGGCGGAAAGTATCAGACCGGGCACTATCAAACAGTGCTTTGAGGGTACAAAAGAGGAATTGGCAGTTACAATCAATACA
>Ga0256407_10006632_pt1 | contig 17784 bp, 13 predicted proteins | sample RumenRJG_04DNA_FD_193489 | JGI IMG/M metagenome (GOLD analysis project Ga0256407, IMG submission 193489) | Bovine rumen microbial communities from Lethbridge, Alberta, Canada - RJG_04 | ecosystem: Host-associated > Mammals > Digestive system > Stomach > Rumen | place: Canada: Alberta...
TGATGCTTACCTGAGTACTCTCGTCAAACGGAGTCTCTCCGCTAATCACCGGAGCCTCTACGGTCTCTGTCTCTGAGCCTGTGCCTCCGGTCTCTGAGCCTGTCGAAGAGCCGCTACTTGAGCCGCCCTGCTCTGAACCTGAGCCGTTCTGCTGAGAGCTTCCGCCCCCTTCATCATCATTACCCGATGACAGCAGGCTCTTGACATTAACGAACTCTGCCTTCTTGATAAACTCACGGCTTGAGATGTTGTCCTCGGCCGTCTGGTCAGGAAGGAAACGGATGTGAAGAGCCTTCAGGTGCTGGTTCACGTTGAAGTCAGCCTCCTTGTCGGCACCGCCCTTCTCGCACTCAGCGGTCAGGTAGAACGTGCCCAGTCCGGCAATCTTCACCTTCTTCGACTCCAGGAGCATCTCAAGCAGGCAGTTCTTGAACTTGACCATGACACCTTCAACCACGTCCTGTGTGAATACAGAGCCATGTTCGGCGATGTGCTTGGCGAGCTTGGTCAGACTCAGGGTCTCGATACTTTTGAGGCGGGCGTACCACTTCCCGTACATCGCAGACTCACTGTCCTTGATGTCATTCTGATAAACCTCGTAAAGAATTTTACTCATGGTATGAGATTATTAAGTGAAACATAATCCAGATCAGGATTTTCCTGTCTTTCTATGCTACAAAGGTACGAAAAATATCTGATATAACCAAATTTTTATCACTAAAATATGTTAATTAGTTTGGTTCATAATTTGTACCGAAAGAGACATAGCTTTTGTGTAAAATCAAGGGCAGATTCCGTTGTGAAACCTGCCCCTAACTGAGAAAACAAATGCAATGCAATAATGAAATATTTACATCAGTTTACGATATTTACCCTTATCCGGACCACTGGTAATCTTCTGAGCCAGCCCCTGATCCTGAAGGCGTTTCAGACGGCTGCAGATACTGCCGGTCTTGCCCTCGTAGCCGAAACATTTATCTACATCCTCCGAGGTAAAGGGATTCGGCAGGCGACGATAGCCAAGCCACGTCTTCTGCTTATGGCGCACGTTCGACGACTGTGCCGCAGCCAGATCATCGTAATGCTTTTCGAGGATGGCCTTACAGTAGTGTTCCTGGAATGCAAGTTGGGCATTAGCAATTAAAATAGCCAGACGAACATCCTTTTGATCGACCTTAAAGTCAGGACCGCATTTCCACTTACCATCGTTATCCTGAACCATTTCTGACCAGTGTCTTGACACAACGAACGGCAGAACAAAATTGATTGCATGCCAGCATGGACGTTTTACCAAATCTTCTTCAGCATAATCCTGATCTTCACCAGCGTCACTCATGTGGTGCTTTGTCCACAATTGTAAAGCCTTTGAGATTAGTTCGCAGGGAATCTCGCCTTTACAGTCGTTTAGCAAGTAAGCCCACTCACGCAGTTTCTCGTCTCTTTCACGGGCTGTATCGTCGTATGGACTTGGCTCTAACATCTCGAAGTTACTGTCTGCATTAGGGACAATAGTGAAGCGCGACATCAGACCGTTCACGTTGTTCTTCTCTGTGTTTATAGCCTTAAGAGCATCGTCGGTGCCGGTATAACAGGCATTGAAATGTACCGGCGTTTCGCCAACAGGAGCATTCGATGTCTTCAGATAGGCACCATGCTTCTCAGAGTGATATGACTTTAACCAATACGTTTGCAGAGCATCCATATAAGATTTCTTCAACTGCGACAGCGTGTTTTGCAGCTCAGAGTCAAAGATGCTTACATGCAGAGAATACTCCTCGCCGTCTAATGTCTCGTGTGCATTAGCTTCAGCCTCGCGCAGGGCAGCCGTTGAGGTCTCAGGAGGCAAGGCACGATAAACACCCGTTGGACGGGGTTTCTTATTGCCTTTGCCGCCGTTGTTTTGCTCACGTTCGGCATTGCTGGCGTTCAGGGCTGATATCTGAGGAGCATCGGCCACATGTATAGGCTCCATCATGATTTCCTCCAAGTCAACAGCCACCGACTTCATGCCACCCATGCGACCGATAAGCATCACCAGAGAGTTCAGGCGGTTCTTCTTGCCCGGCTTCGGCCAGAAGTGGTACCAGCAACGGGTCATCAGCGTCATGGCAAACGAGCCACCCACGAAAAACACGGCGGGAAAGTACTTCTCCTTCATACGGAAACAAAGCAGCTTCAGCAATGGGAAATAAGGCACCAGCTTGGCAAACTCAGCACCGATGTTCTCCAGCGTCTGCAGAATCTCCAGCTGTATGGCCACTGCCTGACTCTGTTCCATGCCCAGCTGTTCGCGCTTCAGCACCGAGTACTTGCGACCGCTGACCTGCTCTATGGCCTTGCGCATGGCCTTCGAAGGCTGTAGCGAGTTGTAGTTCTCACTCTCGCGCTTCTGAAATAGCTTACGACCACCCTCAACGATGCGGTCAATCTCAGTAATACCGCGTTCGCTGATGAGATCCTGAACGAACTGCAAAGTAAGTAGCTTGTTACGTGCTAATTCCCAATTACCGTCGTACATCACGATGAAGTCGTTATACACATCGCGGGCTGCATCGTGGCGGCAGTTTGGGCTGTTGGGATAGAGCACGTTGACGAAGTCCACCGGGTCATAACCGAACACCAGGTACTTCTCCTTCTCCACGTCCTTCGGCACCATCTGCGCAGCCATTTCCTTGGCGGCCTCGTCGTTGGCAGCGGCTTCTGGGGTTACTGACTGTACGCCCTCCTGAGCCACAGCCGCATTACTGGGCAGCTTGTGGTCGGAGTTAGTGGCGTCACTGTTACCTTCGCGATACGAATCGCCGTACTGACGGTCGAATTCGCTTTCAAAAATGTCTTGTTCTTGCATTTTGAAATACTATAAAAAGGGTTAAAAATTAAATATGAAATAACTTATCTTCATCAATAAAGAGAATGTCTTCCTCGCGGGGACAGAAAGAAAATTTGTCGCAGTTCACGCATGAGTTGTCTGTGACGTGTTTGCCCGTGGTGCCGATGACGTTCAGCATACCCAGTTCCTGCGCCTGCAGATATTGCTGGTCTGCAATATTCCCAGCTCCAATCAGACACTCACTCACCAAACGCAAACCTTCGCCACTTGACGTCAGATGAGCCAATCGGGTTTTCCAAGGATAGCCTGGCTGCTGCGTCTTCTCATAAAGTTCTCGAGGGTCGAATGGCAGGTGGTCGTAGTCACTCATAAACAGTCCGCTCAGATGTTTCACGTTCTCCTGCTTGCGACGGCGATACAATATGGGCTGACCATCGGCATCCAACTTTGGGTTGCCATCCTTATCCAGTCGAGGAACAAGTGCAAACTCACGTACACCATAAACGAATCCCGGTAGCGAAGTCTTCAGTTCCTCACCCCATTGAATCAGTCGCAGTGGTGTGGGCTTCTGTGCAAATTTCTCACCGGCACGAGGCTTGGCCAACTGCTCCATACACCACTGCTGATAGTCCGAGCGGCGCGTCCATTTGTCGAGGGGCAGCCCCTCGCGCACCGCCTTGATAATAGCCCTGCGCGTACCTATCTTCCAGTTCACCTGCCCGTTGCGCACCTGCGTCCAGAATACTGAGGCCGTGCAAGGTTCGCACGACGCCCAGTAAATGTTCTCCTGCCAAACGAATCTCCAATACTTTTCCATAACCTATCTTCGTATTATTTGTTAGATTCGTGGTTGACTATCTCTTGGCGGTTGCGGGCTATGCACACGTTCATCTGTCCCTCGGCCTGCAACAACTGGCGCTCAATGTTCGGCCCGCAGTCCAGAGTGGTCAGGATGCTCACCTTGCCACGCTCACGGTCCAGCCAAATCTGCAGTCCCTGACCATTGTCGAGCAACATGCGTCCCTCGCTACCCTCGGGCAGTTTCGGCAACTGCTTGCGCTGCCCCTCGGTCAGTACCAGGAACTGGTCGAGCAGTTCGCCCACCGGGTCTTCACTCTTTCCGTCGCAGTTCAGATGAATGCTATAACTCGACTGCTTTTCGCCTTCGCTTTTATAAAATGAAGAATCGCCATGCTGTTTGAGCATAGTGCGGTTGCTGGGTTTCGATCCAACGGGAATGAATTCTTTGTAGCCGTTTCGCCACTCATTCAGTTTCCCCTTCGTTGTAACATCAGGCTTCGTCTTCGGACGAGTGATGTAGGAAGCCGAGTCCCCGCTTGGCAGGGACTGGGCTGTTGTGGTTTGTTTCTTACTCATTGTAGTCTAAGTTTTTTGTGTCGTGATCCAAGATATAGAGAATCTCAATGAGCAGGCGGTCTACATGGAATAGACCGGTCATCTCTGGCTTATCCTTACCGGTGATGCGATAATGCATTTCAGCGAGTAGGTAAAAAGCCATTTCCTCCTGCATCCTTTTGGAAAATCCGCGGAAGCAGTTGGTCAGGTGAAAAGTAGAGGATTTGTCACCCCCCAGTTTCAAGGCATCGATGACATCCTGTGCCATCTTACAAATAGGATAACGCGCGTTAATATCTTCGCGTGTAATGAACTCTGATCCAAGACGTACTGAACCTTCAGCCTTGGTGCCGCGTGCGGACTCTTGATGTTTTTTCGTTGCCATAATCTATTTCGATTTATTACGGCAGCAAAGGTACATATAAAACATGTACGTAGTCTAAGTGACTCCGTACAGCATAGGTGTTAGTTCAGAATTAGGACAGCAACAAGTACAGGTGTACTACGTTTGCACACTTTTTAGACAGCTATTGGCCCTCAGTGGCCTTGACGAGATTTCTTAGAAAAAGGGCAGCAATGTTTCTGCGTTGGATGAAGTCATTGGTGGTTATATCGCTTATCTTCCACTCATTATATGTAGATGGCCAATATGCGCCAATTCCTTTATCTATAGCATAATAGCTGAAGGGATAACCGTTATATTCATCTTTATATATAGAAGGAGGCTGGGAGCACTCTGTATCTTTAACAATATCGTCTTTTGGATAAATGCCCATTTTTACAAAACGCCTAACAAAAGTAGTCTTCATAGTAGTGAAACCAAGGTGTTGACAATAGTCTACAAGTATACGGTAGATACCGCCCCAGTCTTTTTCGCTATTAAAATCGGTCAGCGTCCATTTTATGGCTTTAACAATCTGTTCATCAGTAGCATCTATACGTTGTTGCTCCATTATGCCCATACGACGTACATACTCGTCCATTCGCATTCTTAGCATTTCCCTCTCCTCATCTACGAATCTCTCAGTTAGAGATGAGATCACGGCAGGAACGCCGTCTTCGCACCCACAGTCGAGGGCACGTCTCATTAGGAAGCTTTGGAGTCGCTCCACGTCACCTTTAGGCATTGACTTTGACACTTTTAGCCAATAGCGAACATCTAATATCGAAAGGGGTCTAAACTCCTGTTGCATCTATCTTTACACTGTTCAGCTTGTCTATAAACCACTGGTAACTATCATCATTAGTAGTGAAGGTAATACTACGCAAACCTTCAAAATTTAATGCCCTTAAATAGCTATCTCGTAGCTCGGCAAGGTATTTGATGCATGCTGAAATGGTATGCACTAATTGTGATGGGATGGAGACTTTGTCAAAAAAATCATAGAAATAGAAATCACTATCCTTGTCTGCATAGACTGTGCACGATTTACCGTCATTGTACTCTGAGAACTCAAGACATACGACATAGTCGCTTATAGTACATTTATTATCATCTAATGGAAGTATAAGCTTGGAGCCGTACGACAGTAACGAAAAACTGAATGAACCTGGAATCATCAGCAGATAATCAAGAGTATGATGTGTCTTGCTGCAAAACTCCATTGATCTCTTCAGCGCATATAGTCCTACATTCTCTCCCTCTCTGCAAATCAATAAGCAGTCCTTCAGTTCCGATTTCATCCACACCTCACCATCAAAACCATATCCGCCACCTACAACAGGATAAGTATTGACTACAGGGGAGTGGGACACTACGCCCTTCTTTGCATCATCCACCTTCTCTTCATTAATTACTATCAGCGTTGCTATGTGGAGGCTAATCTTACCATTACTTCCGTATATGATATTATACGGCTTATCCAGTCTTACTAATTGAGTTTCCATAATTATTATTTCTTATTCTGACAGTTCTGTTTTTGCTGGCAAAGATACAACTTTTTTTCGGATTAAGGTTCATTCCATATTGCAAAATTGCATTGCATTGCATTTTTGCGGAAATTGAAGGAGGTGAAAAATGGGTAAAATAAGGGCAAATATTAATATAACTGTCTAATATATAATATCTTAACTTTAATTTATACTATATCTATCTTTTTCTCCATTTCTTCGAAAAGTAAAAGCAATGCAATAATGCAATATTAGCGACTCAGTGGTACACAAATGGAGGTGTTAGTAAGGCGCACAAATATACAAATTTGGACGAGATTACGGCTCGTCCCTGGTGAGGTTACGGCTCGCGCCCCACGAGATTACGGCTCGCCTAATATTACAAAAACGCTGAAATGATTTGCTAACCCGATTACGGTGCTACTCTTTCATTTCAGCGGGACGAAATCCTTTCCTTTCGTGTCACAAAGATACTGTCCCCGATGTGACATAAACTATATAGTCCGAGTGAAAGAAACCAAGCGGCAAGGTCGAATTGCTCATCATCACGCAGATGCCACCGTTCCTCACATCGTGGCTCTACTTGGTTTCTCCTTTAACGCTGCAAAGATATGCATATTTCTCTTCCATTCCAAATAATTCGACTCTTTTTTGCAAATTTTTCAATCAAATAGATGTTTATTCCATATTTTATTCGTATCTTTGCACCAAGTATCGCCTAATCGTCGTAAACGACGCAAGCTACGGCTTGGGGCTCTGAGTGCAGGGTGGCGGTATGATTTTTGTTGGTAAATAATAACAGCATTAGCAGTTATTCGGTGTGTCTGAAAGGTGAGATGTTTGGAACACGATGTCTGTGTAACGGTAATGACTAATGTCTGCACTCGATAGTGCGGACATGTCACTTATCTACGCAGACGGGTATCTCACCACCTCAGACACGGATATAGTGTAGTTCGCACTATTTCTGTGTCTGTTCGTTTGGTGGAAGGTGCCTGTAAAAGCCAGGTAAGTGCTATGCTCCTAAACTATAAGTGCAGAATGGCGAGAATTTACGACAACATTGAGACTAAATTCACGCAGGGACTACAGGATATCATCACCAATATGGGTGTGAAGCGTGTGGACTTCTGTGTGGGATATTTCAATCTTCGCGGCTGGCAGTTGGTGGTCAACCAGATAGACCAGATTCCTGGCGACTACGTTTACGAGGGCAACAGGCAGGAGTTCCGTTGCTGTCGCCTGCTGATTGGTATGCATCAGCCAGATCAGGAACTGGTGCGACGACTCTATTCCAAAGAACAACCTACTGATGCTGCCTACGCCCAACAATGCAAGTTGGAAATAGCACGTGAATTCAAGAAACAGCTCCTCTTGGGCTTACCTACCAAACAAGACGAATGGACACTACGCCGCCTGTCAGCCCAGTTGAAAGAAGACAAAGTTTGCGTGAAACTCTATGTAGCAGAACCACTTCATGCCAAACTCTATCTGGCCCATCGTCCTGATGATAACTTTAATCCCATTCAGGCCATCATGGGTAGCAGCAACCTCACCTATGCCGGATTGACCAAGCAGGGTGAACTGAATGCCGAGTTTGGCGATAGCGATAGTGCCCAAAAACTATCCGCATGGTTTGATGATCGTTGGAACGACCGCTTCTGCATTGACATTACCAAGGAACTCATAGATGCTATTGACAATAGTTGGGCAGGCGAGGAAATCATTCCTCCTTATTATATCTATCTGAAGACAGCCTACCACCTAAGTGCAGATGCACGAAGCGGCATCAAGGAGTTTACGCTGCCTCCAGAGTTTCAGAATGATCTCTTCGACTTCCAGCAGACAGCCGTCAAGATAGCTGCCCGCCACCTGAACAGCGATAAGCGAGGTGGTGCCATGATTGGCGACGTGGTAGGATTGGGTAAGACCATTACCGCTTGCGCAATTGCCAAGATTTATGAGATGACTTTTGCCAGCAGCACGCTTATTATCTGTCCTGCCAACCTTCAAGATATGTGGGACAAGTACCGTCGCCGCTATGACTTGAAGGCTGACATCATGTCGATGGCAAAACCTATCGATGTGGATAACGCCCGATACTACCGACTGATTATCGTGGATGAAAGTCATAACCTGCGCAACGAGAATGGTGTGCGCTATCGTAACATCAAATCTCTCATTGAACGTCAGGATAGCAAGGTTCTGCTATTGACTGCCACGCCATATAATAAGGATTTCTCCGACCTTGCCAACCAGTTGAAGCTCTTCATCAGCGAGGACGATGACTTGGGTATCCGTCCTGAGGAATACATCCGCTCGCTGGGTGGCGATCGTGCTTTCCTGCAAAAGCATAGCGAGGTGTTCATCCGAAGCATCAAGGCATTTGAACGTAGCGATAAGCTCGACGACTGGCAGGAACTGATGAAACTCTTCTTGGTACGTCGTACGCGTACTTTCATCAAAGAGAACTATGCCAAGACCGATCCAGAGAACGGACGCAAGTATCTGGAGTTCCGCGATGGGCACAAGTCTTATTTCCCAGACCGCATACCCAAAGCCATCAAGTTCGATACAAAGGAGGGCGATCAATACAGTCGCCTGTACAGTTCAGATATGATTGCCATGATGGAAGAACTGCGACTGCCTCGCTATGGACTCTCCCAATATGAAGACAATAGCAAGACTGCCGATGCATCAACCAGCGACAAGCAGTTGTTGGAAAACCTGTCTCGGGCAGGCCAGCGCATGATGGGTTTCTGCAAGAGTACCTTCTTTAAGCGCATAGACAGTAGTGGATTCTCGTTCCTACTCACACTCTATCGCCACATCCTTCGTAATGCGGTGTTTATCTATGCCATCGAGAATAAACTGCCATTACCCATTGGCGACGAGAACCAACTGCCTGAAGAGTGGATTGAAGATGCGGACATCAACGATATCTTCTCGCATGACGATGACGAAAGGCTACGGGTAGGCGCGTTAGCGGGAATGGAAGACCGCAAGGCTGGTGACGGTCTGATAGACATTCCTACAGACATGAAGGTGTATATGGAGAAGGCCAAGGACTACTACAACATACTCTCCATGAAGAACAATGTGTCATGGATTAATCCTGCCTATTTCAAGCGTACTCTCAAACAGCATCTGCGTCAGGACTGCGAGAAGATTATCGAAATGATTCTGCTTTGCGACAAGTGGAACCCGCAGACTGACCAGAAGCTCAATTGCCTGGAAGAGCTACTGAATAAGACGCACAAGGATGATAAGGTATTGATATTCACCCAGTACAGCGACACAGCCAACTATATCTATCGACAACTGCGCAAGCGTGGATTCAAACAGATAGATCGAGCTACTGGTGGCAGTAAGAATCCTACCACCATCGTAGAACATTTCTCACCCGTCAGCAACAAGGCAGATATATCAACCGAGAGTGAGACAAGAATCCTTGTGGCAACTGATGTTCTCTCTGAGGGTCAAAACCTGCAGGATGCACATGTCATCGTGAACTACGACCTGCCTTGGGCCATTATCCGATTGATTCAGCGTGCTGGTCGTGTAGATCGTATCGACCAGAGTTCAGAACAGATATTCTGTTATTCGTTCTTCCCGGCTGAGGGTGTGGAAAAGATTATCCGACTGCGTAAGCGACTCAACGACCGTATCAACGAGAATGCCAATCTCGTTGGTAGTGATGAGAAGTTCTTCGAAGGTAATGAGACCAATCTTCGCGATATGTATAACGAGAAGAGCGGCTCGCTCGATGATGACGAGGACGATAGTGATGTTGACCTGGCTTCGCAGGCCTATCAGATTTGGAAGAATGCTACGGATGCCAATCCCAAACTGAAGCAGATTATTCCTGCTTTGAGCGATGTCATCTATTCTACCAAGCGTGCTACTTCGCCCATCGAGGATGGTGTGATTACCTATGTCAAGACCCACAATGACTACGATGTGCTATCGTGGTACAACTCAAAGGGCGAAATCATCAGCCAGTCACAGAAGAAGATTCTGCAGGCAATGGCATGCACAGCTGATACAAAGGTGGAAGAACCGCTCGACAATCACTTCGACCTTGTGAAGAGTGCTGTTGAGAATATCAAGCAGGAGTCAACCAGCGTGAGCGGTATTCTGGGCAACCGTTTTTCTACCCGTTATCGCATCATTGACCTCTTGGAGCATTATTACAAACAACCGCCAACCTTGTTTTTTGACAATGAAAAGAAGCAACTACTGAAACTGGCCATCGACGACATCTATAACTATCAGTTGCTTGAAAGCACCAAGTTTATTTTGGGGCGCATGTTGCGAACCAGCACCAACGATGATACTGTAGAATCGGTTCTGGAAATGCACAAGAACGGAACCCTTTGCCGTATCGATGAAGACAGGAACAAACATAAGGACCCCACAATCATCTGTTCGATGGGACTGAGGTAATGTTTAGAGTTTAATGTTTAAGTTAAAGTCTATGAATATCAATCGCAGAGAATTCAATCAGTATATAGCCGACAGCGACTTCCGCACGCTGTTTATCCGTGAGATGTTATGGAATAATCCGCAGGGACAGACTACTTTCGACATCATAGTAGAAGAAACAACCTTTCGCTTTGAACAGATAGCCCAGCGAAGCGGTTTTCAGGTACTGACCTGCCAGGTGCAGGAGATACCTACAAGCAGTATGGCCAAGAAGATAGACACCCGTCTGCGCCGCCAGGCCAACGACTATATCTGCATCTACTATCTCCCCAACAGCCAGCACCATCTTTGGGTGGCTCCTGTCAACAAGGTTGAAAAACGTGACTTGGTATTGGTGGAATACGAGACGGCTGAAAATGCCAGTTTCCTTTATGAGAAGATGGAAGGATTGTCGTTCGAGTTGGATGACCAAACGACGATTATGGATGTCAAGGAGCGCGTGCAAGGAACGTTCATCATCAATTCAGAGAAGATAACCAAGGATTTCTATACCGGTTTCCGCAAGGAGCATACCCGCTTTGTCCAATATATCACGGGTATTGATGACAACATCGAACCGAAGAAGAACCAGAACAAGCAATGGTACACCTCGGTGATGCTCAATCGCCTGATGTTCTGCTACTTCATCCAAAAGAAAGGCTTCCTCGATCTAAATGTCAATTATCTGCGTGAAAAGTTGTCGTGGGTAAAACGCGAAAAGGGCGAAGATCGTTTCTATGATTCCTTCTACAAGGGATTCCTGCGCTCACTCTTCCACGATGGACTCAACTCTCCACGTCACGAACGAGACTTCCAACAGAAGTACGGACGTATTCCATATCTGAATGGTGGCATGTTCGACGAACACGAACTTGAAAAGAACTATCCCAACATCGACATTGCCGATGAAGCCTTCGAGAGCCTTTTCGCTTTCTTCGACAACTGGCATTGGCACCTTGATGACCGCTTGACGGCTACAGGTCGCGACATTAATCCTGACGTGCTGGGTTACATCTTCGAACAGTATATCAACGACCGTGCCCAGATGGGAGCGTACTACACCAAGGAGGATATCACGGAGTATATTGGTCGCAACACGATTGTACCCTTCCTGATGGATGCCACCAAGAAGACCTCGGCCAATGCCTTTAAGACAAATGGTAGCGTTTGGCAATACTTGCAACAGAGTGGCGATCGCTATATATACGATGCTGTAAAACATGGGCATGAAACGCCTATCCCTGAATACATCGCAGAGGGTATCGACACCACAAAGCCAAACCTTCTGGAACGTCGCAGCCGTTGGAACGAGCGTACGCCAGAGCCTTGGAATCTACCGACAGAAATATGGCGTGAGACGGTGGAGCGACTTCAACGCTACGGCAGTATCCGCAAGAAGATAGAAAAGGGGGAAATCACAGAGATTAACGACTTTATCACTTATAACCTCGATATCCGCCAGTTTGCTTATGATGTGTTGCAACATACTGATGACCATCTGCTGGTAAAGCATTTCTATGCTGCTCTGCAGCATGTCAGCATCCTCGATCCCACGTGTGGTTCTGGAGCATTTCTCTTTGCCGCTCTCAACATCCTGGAGCCGCTCTATGAGGTTTGTATCACCCGTATGCAGGACTGGAACGCAGAAAATCCTAAGTTGTTCGAAGATGAGCTTCGAGAACTGAATGTAAAATATCGCTCCAACATCCGCTACTTCATCTATAAAAGCATCATCCTGCGCAACCTCTATGGTGTGGATATCATGGTGGAGGCAACGGAAATAGCCAAACTTCGTCTGTTCCTGAAGATGGTGGCTGTGGTCGATGTCAATCCTCGTGACCCCAACCTTGGCCTCGATCCTCTGCCGGATATCGACTTCAATATCCGTTGTGGCAATACCTTGGTGGGTTATGCTACGGAGAAGGAGATGGAAGAAGGTGTGAAATACATGGATATGTTCGCCCGTCAGGAGTTTGAGACGCAGGTTTATGACGAAATTGATATTGTCTCGACGGCCTATAACACTTTCCGCAAGGTACAGTTAGAACAGGATGAAGACCTCGAAACCTTTAAGAAGGCAAAAGGGCAACTGAAAGAACGATTGGTAAAACTCAACGAACTGCTGAACCATAACCTACATACAGCTACTGCTCCTGGCATGGACTACGACAAATGGAAGAAATCTCACCAGCCCTTCCATTGGCTCGCCGAGTTCTATGACATCATTTACGGCAATGGCGGCTTCGATGTGATTATTGGTAATCCGCCGTATGTCGTTTACAAGGAACATAACTATCCGTATAGAGTCCCCACTTCATATGAAACTTACAAATGTGGAAATTTATATGCATATGTTTTGGACAGATGTTTGCAGATAATGTCTGAAAAGAGTTGTAGTGGTTATATAATTCCAATTTCAAGTGTTTCTAATGACAAGTTCATTCCACTACAAAAACTACTCTTGCAAGAGACGATTTCGTGGTTCTCAAGTTTCTCCAACAGACCAGGGAAGTTATTCGAAAACGTAGAGCAAAGGTTAACAATAGCTATTAGTAGAAGAAATATAAACAATAATTATTTTGCTTCAAGATACCAACATTGGTATGTTGAAGAAAGAGAGAACCTTTTCAGCAGGATATGTTATTACGAAAATAAATTGTGGGATAAAGACCTATCATTGTTCAAGATAGGCTCATTATTAGAGGATAACATCTGCAATAAAATATATAAAACAAAAAATAATGCGTTGCGTACAAAACTATCTTCATTCCTAATTGGAGATAAGTGTTGCTATTACCATAATGCTCCCACGTATTTTATTCGAGCAATGTCATTCAAACCTAATAATGGCGAAGGAATGAAAGAGTCATCCCATTATAAGGTTTTAGCTTCGCAAAATGGTGATACATTGGCTTGTATTCTAAATAGCTCTTTATACTATTGGTTTTTCAAGAACATTAGTAATTGTCGTGATTTTGCAAATAGGGAAATCATTCCATTTCCTGTTGGAAATATCAGCATAATCAAACTTGGAGATTTAGGCAATCAACTCGAAACTTCATATGTACGCAATAGGGCGATAAAGAATAGAGTTTATCCAAGTGGCTTAGTCTATTATGAAGAATACTATCCTGCGAAGTCAAAGTCAATTATCGACGAAATCGACAAAGTCCTTGCGAAGCATTATGGCTTTACGGAAGAAGAACTTGACTTCATTATCAACTACGACATCAAGTACCGTATGGGGGATGAGTTAGGCGAAGAAAACAATTCTAATCCTCAACCCGAAAAGCCCCAGCCAACGGAGCAAAGGCAGAAACCTGCTGAACAGAAACTTGTCGAACAGAAACCACACTCCAAGGACTACATGCTGACCATAATAGTTGGCAAGGACACTATAGAAAGGATTAAAAGTGGAGAGAAAACAACATTTAAACGCTATCTTGACGATGAAGAATTCGCCAAGCAAGTTCTGGTAACAGAAAATGGAAGAATCAAACTCTCCAATGATCATTGCCCATATACAGCCAAGAATATCACCTCCATCAATTTGGTATGCGACGGGGAATCACTTGTAAAGCCGGTCACAAAGATCACCTTCAGGACTGGCATCAACCAACAAGGAAAGACCGCTTGGAAAATCGTCTTCCACTTCTAACTGATATGGACTATCTTGGTAATAAAGATCTGTTGAAGTTGCCTAAAACGGCATTCTTGGCATCAAGCAAGATTCCTGTTGACTTGGTGCTAAGTTGCTATGACTGGGCTTCGCAGACAGCTCAATCAGGACAATGTGTTGTAAGCGGTTTCAGTTCTCATTTGGAGAAAGAGGTACTTCATTTCCTGATAAAGGGCAGATGTCCGATCATTCTTGTGCTGGCCCGCCAAATGTACAGGCAGATTCCCCAAGAACTACAGACACTTTTAGACGATAATCGTCTTCTTATTATTTCAACTAATAATGCAGTCCGACAGTCGAGAGTTACAGCACTTGCCCGAAATAGACATATATGTGAGATGGCAAATAGCATTATATTTGTCGGTGTTACGGAAAGCAGCAGCCTGTACCCGTTGGCATTAGAGTACAATAACAAAGTAGAATCCTGGTAGTATATTATGGTGCCTGCGATATAAACATTAAAGAGAACTAAGAAACTAAGCAAAAAAAATATGGAGTTATTACAATGTTTAAAGAATAGTCACGGGGACAGGCACCTGAGTTACGGCTGCAGTCACACCTAAGTACCTGTCCCCACGGCTAAATTCTCTAAGATTATGAATGGGGATTATTGCTATAACTGCCATTTGGCGAATAAAAGCGTAGAGTATTAGTAATATTGCAAAATTGCATTGCATTCGTTATTTCGAGATTATAAAACCCCGCCGATGGAAAAGAGCAGACTGCCAAGGGCGGAGCTTTTGTATAAGGGGGATTTTCAGGCGTTGGCGATAAGCCGATTGACTGTAATGTCGTACCTGACAGAATGAGCGAAGGAAATGGTTTCTCCATCGGTAACGGCAGTCGTATCAATACCGCGACGCTGGAATTCATCTATGAGTGCCTGGTCGTGATAGGCTCGCATACTGGACCAACCTCGGTTCTGCACCTGGGCGTTGAAAACTGTTAATAACTCGGGAATCTGCATGTCTGCGAAACGCAGAGCAAAACGAATGTAATAAATGTGCTGTTGCATAACTTGGAAATTTTGAAGTGAATAATTCTCCCGCATCGTACTGACCACCGTGGCTCCAATTGCTCGGTTGGCGAGTCCATCCGAAGATGACTGCTCTTGATGCTTCGGGTGCAAAATTACAATAAATTGCTGAAACCACCAAGAAAAAGCAAAAAAATAGTGCTGGCGTTTTTTCCAGCACTATTATCACAAAGTATCCTGACCCCAATGTGACTCGGATTTTATTTATTTCCTTCTGGACGCATGTCGGAGGTCCAGGAGTTGTAATTCAGATCGTAGAGGGTGACCTCGAAACCGTTGCCACTCTCGCGCAGACACTTCAGGCATAGACCGTTTGAGGGGTCTATCCAATAGCATGAGCCCTCGCTGCCATAGAACGGGCGCTTACGGAAATCAAACTTCCAGCACTTCACGCCACAGATAGTCTCGTCGCCAACATAGTATTTGGCCAACTGCGACTGGTTGCGGTTATACTGCTTCATCATCTGCATGATCTCGCCCCGGAAGTCATCATCATCGGTAGCGATATGCCCAAACATTACCATGTCCTGAGGACCGTAGTTGAAGCAGTCACCAGCTGGTGGAGCATATTCCTCGAACCAAGCCCTGGCAGCATCTTCGCCTTCTTTCTCTATGGGACTGCCATCGGCATAGTAGTATTTGAAGCTGTTGCCCGAGAAGGTGCCCTGATAGCCAAACTGCTTGGCGTAGTCGAACTTCTCGTATATCGGACCTTCGTCGCGATGGCTTACCTTCACATAGATGTCGCCAATCTTAGCCGCACAGAGCTTATGGACTTCCTGTCCCTTAATGGTATATTCCACGTGCCAGTTGCTTCTAGGAACATTCAATTTGTAGGGGCCTTGCCATTTAGCACCGGTTTTGTCGGGAGCATTGGCCAGCATGTTCACACGCACTTTGCACTTCTTGGTCTTCCCGTCAGCCAGCGTGGCTGTGAGCTCAACGAGTCCGGCCTTCACGCCTTTGATGGTCGCTTTGCCGCCTTGACCCTTGAAAGTCAAGCTGACGCATTCCGCATCCCCTTTGATATCTATCTTATTGATTTCCGTTGTACCGGTTTTCCATTCGATAGTTTTTCCTTCGAGGATGGTATAGAAAGGAATATCGTTTTTCTTCTGCTGAGCTGTTGCCGACAGAACGAAAGCCGCCATCAGGAGGCATAAGGAAAGTAGTCTTTTCATACGCAATGAATGATTATATGTGTTTTATTTGATAGGCTGTTTCATGAGTTCCTCCAACTCCGAATTGGATTTTTCCTCTATTTCTTTGGGCTTGTAAAAATTGGTTGGCATGATGGCAAAGACCTTGCCTTTGTAGAGGAATACGAAGTCGTAATAGCCTGGATTGACCTCTTCGGGATGCAGGTAGAACGAGCCCCAATGCTGGTTTTCGTCGGCATCGGGGTCTTTATTCAGGCCTTGCTCTTGAATATACCCTGGTGTCTTGTCGTTCAATGGTTTTTTCAGATAAAGACTCTGGTCGGCCTTGTGCTTGAAAACCATCACCATGATGCCGCCCCCTACGCTTGCTTTGGGATGGAACTCAATCCACTCGTCGAGTTCGAAAACCGAGCGGATGCCCTCGGCGGCGAAAGGCTTGCTGTTGAAGGCTTCGTCGCCGCAACGGTTGCCAGATAGGCTCAAGCCCGTCATGACAGGCTTCTCACCCTCCTTGAGATTCACGAAATAGAGTTTGCCGAGCACCGTGGTGTCTTTGACCTGCTCAACGTTAGCGTTCACGTCGTTCTTGGCATTTGCTGTCGAGAACATAGCCATTACAGCTGTTAAGATTAATACAATTCTTTTCATATGATGTTGGTTTAGGTAAATATATATCTTCTTGTTGTTTATCCATTCGGCTGCAAATATACAACTTTTTTTTTATTCAACACACGAATATGCCTGAAAAATCATCTACAATGTCTATGAAAGCACAGGAATCCTCAGTATCACATAATCATTTGCCGTATCTTTGTAGTGCAAAAGAGACGTGGCTCAGGCCACAGAAACAAACGAGTTATAAGGTAAAGACTCACGAAGGCCATGAAAGACAACAACGGCTTCAAAATCTCTCAGTATGCCTGTGCGGTGCTGCTCATCGTGAGCAGTATCGCGCTCGTGGCGTAATTAATAAACACATTCGTGAAAACAAGCAATACCATGAAGGAGAATCTCAATGACCATAACGAGGCTACGCTCAGCCATCTGAGCGAGCTTAATACTATTCGCCTTTCACCTCATTTTAAACTGAGCGAATTCCTTAATCTCAGGAAACACCCAGGCAACTTCCCTACGATTCAGGCCGTAGTGAATCTGGCCTACGGCTGTCATCAGTTGCTGGAGCCCGCAAGGCTCATCGCAGGCCCTATCATAATCAATTCCGGCTTTCGCTGCGAATCCGTGAATCGCAAGGTCGGTGGTGTCTCTGGCTCCCAGCATCTCATCGGCCAGGCTGCCGACATCCGACCGAAAAATCCCGCTCAATTCTCTGCGCTCGTGGATTTCCTCAAGAATTGGGAGCATACCGACC
>Ga0256407_10006634_pt1 | contig 17781 bp, 12 predicted proteins | sample RumenRJG_04DNA_FD_193489 | JGI IMG/M metagenome (GOLD analysis project Ga0256407, IMG submission 193489) | Bovine rumen microbial communities from Lethbridge, Alberta, Canada - RJG_04 | ecosystem: Host-associated > Mammals > Digestive system > Stomach > Rumen | place: Canada: Alberta...
ATTAAATGATTGATTTATAAAATATATTTATTTTCTTTCTTTTTATGAAAATTTAATAATATTTGTCATTATTTTTTCATTTAATTATTATTTTATCTATAATAATAAACAAATTTGGAATTTTGAAGGAATATTTATTATAATTATTTATTTTTTAATAATTGATAAATTATGATTATATTTATAAAATAATTTATAATTATATTTTCCATATTATTATTCAAATAAATTAATCTAAATCTCAATTATTCAATTTATTCAATTATAATTGAAAAAATCAAAAACATTATAATATTTTATTAGTTTAAATCCAAAAATACATCCCAAAAATGTTAAACAATAATCAAGTTTGATGAAATTAAATAATTAAAATTCAATGAAAAAATATGAAATATTAAATAATAATAAATTTAAATAAACCATGCAAAAAATTTTTTTAAATTTTTCTAAAAAAAACTTTATAACAAAAAAAACATTTAAAAAAAATTATAAAAAAACTCAAAAAATAAATTATTATCAATTATTTAATAATTCCTTTAAAATAATTATTATTTCTAAGATAGATGCCAAAGAAAGGAGGAAAGAAAGATACAATATCAACATTAAAAAAAGATGAAGAAAAAAATAAAAAAGAAGAACAAAATCAAAATGTTGAAGATTACTCTGATAAAAGTGAAGATGAAGAAGTAATAAAAGCAGGAGTAGTAAAAGAACAATCAGTTCAAGTAAAAGATGCTCCAAAAAAATTAAAAGATCTTTTAGACTCAGAACCTCAAATAAAAGAAAATAAAGAAACTAGTAAAAAAGTAAATAATAAACCTCAAAATAAAAATGAAAAACCCAAATTTTTAAATTCAAAAATTTCAGGAAATGCAAATGCAAAATATGATAATGAGTCAAAGAGAAAAAATAATAATCAAAAAAAAAATTATAATGTTAAAGGAATTGATAATGTTGCAATTGAAAATGCAAAAATTAAACCAACTAAAAATTATTTAGAAAAAGAAACTAATATTCAATATTCAGAAGAAAAAGATGAAGAAATTGCAAAACCAGAATTTAAAAATTTAAAAATTGGAAAAGAAAATTTTGTTGAATTAAATAAAAATGAAGATTTATTTGCTAAAAATATTCAAAGTAAAAATTTTGAAATTAAAAATGAATATAATGATGAGAAGGAAAAAGAAAAAAAAGTTAAAGAAAAAAAATATTATGAAAAATATGAAAAAAAAGAATTTGTTAATGATGTTGATTCTGATGGTTTTGAAATTGTTGGTTCTAAAGATGAAAAAAAAAATTCTCAAAATTATTATTATCATAGAAAAAAACATTATCATAAAAAGAAAAATTATAATAAAGATAATGATAAAGAATGGAAAAAAGGAAATGATGAAAAAAATAATGAAGAAAATGAAAATAAAAATGAAGAAAATGAAAATAAAAAAGAAGAAAATGATAATAAAAATGAAGAAAATGAAAATAAAAAAGAAGAAAATGAAAATGAAGAAAATGAAAATGAAAAAGAAGGAAATGAAAATGAAAAAGAAGGAAATGAAAAAAAAGAAAATGATGATAATGAAAATAATGAAAAAAAAAAATATGAAAAAAGAAATGAAAAAAAATATGAAAAAGGAGGAAAAAGAATAAAAGGAAAAAAAAATAAAAAAGGAAAAAAAGAAGAAAATGAAGAAGAAAAACCAAAAATTCCTGTTGATTTACATGAAAAAGTTAATGTTGAATTAGACACTAAAGCAAAGAGTTTAAAAGATTTATTTTAAATCTCATATTTTAGAAAAAAAATAGATTTTCTTTTTTTTAAAAAATTTAGATTTTTGCATTTTATTTTTTTATGAATAAAACAAGATATATATTTTTACAAATTAAAATATTTTTTTTTTAATTTATTTATTATTTATTAAAAAAGTCATTATTGTTGAAACTTCTAATTCATTTAATGCATCATAGTTTATAATAGCAATAATGAAATTATTTTTAATAATGATATCATCTTTTTCATTTATTTCAATTTCTAATAATTTTTTAGATGTGTCTACGTCAAAAATAAATTCAGATAATTGAGAAAAATTTTGTATTCTATAACTATTTTGTTCCATATTATCAACTGTAAATTCATCTAATAATTTTGGATTATCAAAATTAATAAATTTAGTATTTGAAAAAGGAGGAATAAAAATTCCTTTTTTATTTTCATTTTCAATTGGAATTATATCTTGATAAATTTTATTCATATATTGAAATAATGTCATTTCATTTTCTTTATTTTTTTCAAAATAATTATTTAATTGAGATTTTTTATTTTGTTTATTTTCTTCATAAATCATAATAGAAATTTTTTCATTTTTTGTAGGTAATAAATAAAATATTTCTTCAGTTTCTTTTAATTCAAGTTTTTGAATAAATGAATTATCATCTATAAACCATATTTTATTATAAATTTTATTATCAATTTTAGTACTTAGTATATTTTCAAAAGAAATAGACATATCGAAAATAGAACCACAATTAAAATTTTCCTTATCAGAAATTAATTTACTTCCAATTTTATCTTTTTCAATTTTAATTTTTGAATATTCCTCATTTATATATTTTACAAAAATATCTTTATCAATTTTAATAAAATTTTTAATTAAATCTTCAGAAATATCTTTCATAACTTCCATATTCATATATTCCATTGATTGACTTTCAACTCCATATTCTCCATTATACATCATTTCACAAAATAAAGAAAAAAGAGGGAAAATATTAATTTCTTCTTCACCTTTTATTATTGAATTCATATTTATTATTCCTTTTGTTTTATCAAGATCTGAGTCATTCATATTTGTTGCATTTTCACCTTGGATATTTTTAAATTGAATATATGCCATATCTTTTATTTTAATTAAGTCACCTTCATTTTTTTTTTTTTCTGTAAAATTTGGATTTATTAATTTATATTTTATTTTTCTTATTTTTCCATCATTTTCCATATTTACCCATTTAAATTTTATTTCTTTTGTTAATATTTTTTCTAATTCTTTATTTTGTATAAATTTATCATCAATATGATTATAATAAAAATCTATAAATAATTCTTTGAAAATATAATTATTTTTTAAAAAATCAATTAAGTCATTTAAAATATCTTTATAATCTTCAATTGTATTTGTTGAAAAATTACTAATAAATAATTTATATGATTCTATAAAGTTTATAAATGTCATTCCTTTAATTTGTTTTGAATTATCTTTTATTATTATGATATGAGGGAAAATACCTTTAATATAGTCATTATAATTTTTAGAAATATTAAATGAATTTTTTAAATCCTCTGGAATTGATTTATAATATTTTGAATAAATTTCATCAATTTGTTTTAATGAACCAATAATATATTCATATTGATATTTATTTTTTGAGGGAATTTTTTCAATTATTTTTTTATTTTCATTTTTTTCTTCATTTTTATAGTCATTATTTTGTTTAATTTGATTTATATTAATATCTTCTTTAACTTTTTCTTCCATTTCTTTTTCTTTTTTACTAATTGAATCATTATTTTCTTTTTTTTCTATTATAATATCTAAATCATTCTTTTGTATATTTTTCATTTTTTCTTTTTCTTTTCTAATTTCTTCCATTTGAATTTCAATATTCTTCTTAATTAAAAAATATTCACATTTCTTAATTAACATTGAAACATTCTCATCATAAGGAACTTCCATTTTCAAATTAGAAAGAAAAGTATCAATATTTTCATTAATACTAAAAAAATTTCCAATTGTTGAATTTTTTAAAAAAAATAAATCTTCCTTCATTTGATTTAAATATTGCCTTTCATTAGTTATAATATTATCAATTGAAAATTTCCCTCTTAAACAATCTAAAGCAGTAGTTTTTTTAATTTTTAAAAATCCTAAAATTATATTAATTGAAACAATTCTAATATCTGATAAAACGTCTTTTAATTCTTTAATAGTATCATTATGAATATCATCATTTATATGAAGAGTTAAATAGTTATTATATTTCTTTAATAATGAAATTAATTTATCTCTTGTAGAAATATTTTTATTTAATTTTTGGATTAAATTTTTTATTTTTCTCATTTTAAATATTTCATTTGTTATAAAACCACTTTGATATGTTTTGTCAAGTAATAATAATACATTATTAAAACATTGTAAATATTCTTTTGAAACTTTTAATGATGAATATAAATCCATTAATTCTGATAAACTATCATTTTGTGAATTTTTATTTATATTATTTTTATTTTTTCCTTTCATTGTTAGTAATTCCTTAAATCGACTCATTTTTTAATTTAATATTTAAATTAAATATTTTTATTTAATTTAAATTAAAATTAAATAGGCATTAAATGTTTTTTTCTTGTTATATGAATAAAGAAAAAGATATAGAAATTGAGGATATTTTTAAAAAAAAAGATAATTTTCCTGAAACTTTTGATAATGCTATAAAATATAAAAATGGAATAATCTTTATTTATGAGTCAGATAAAAAATATTCTATTGTTGAATTATTTTCAAATATAAAAAAAGATAAAGAATTAATAGATAAAGTCATTAATAATTTCACAACATTAATTGTAGAGAAAAATGAGAAAGAAAAATATATTCATTATCTTGAATATGAAGTATTTATTGACGAAGCTATTTATTTTATTATAAAAGAAAAAAAAAATAAATCTACAAAATCAACAACTGATAAAATTGAAATGAATATTGATAAATTTAAGAATAAAATAAATGAATTGTTAACTGACAAAAAAGTAATAGAATCAAAAAATGATTCTACCAAAAAATATTCAAATGAATTTTTAAATGATAATATAAATAATAATAATTATAAATTTGACCATCAAATATCTATTGATAATATTAATAATACTAATGATTCATATCAAAACTATAATAAAAATAATAATAATTCATTTCAAAATTATTCAATTTTTCAAAACAATAATGAATATAATATAAATAAAATTCCTAATTTAAATCAAAATATAATTAACTGTAATAATAATCCCTCTTCTTTAAATAATATAAATATATTAAATTATCAAAATAATAATTCATTAGAAAATAATTCAATTAATAATTCAGATATAAACATAAAAAAAAATTATCAATCAAATTTTGGAATGAATGGAATTTACAATTCTGAATTATATTATAATGAATTAATTTCAAACGATAATTTTAATTTTAATAATTTAAATCAGAACTCTAATTATTTTAATAATATAAATAAAGGTTTTTCTAAGGAAAATAATATATTAATTCACAATTCTAATAAATCAATAAATGAATCATATAATGGAAATAATAATAATATGGCAAAAATAATTTTTAGATTTCCTTCTTTAAAAAGAGTTGAAAAAACTTTCAATAAATATGATAAAATTGAATTAATGTTTGATTTTATTAATAGTTTAGGAGATGAGATATATAAAGAATTAAATCAAAAAACATTTAAATTTTCTCAACCTTTCCCAAATAAGTTTTTTACTCTTAAAGATAAAGAACAAACATTCTATGAAGCTGAATTATGGCCTGAGGGAATTTTAGATATTATTCCAGATAAAAAAAATAAATTTTAAATTATTTTAATAAATTTATTATGAATTAAAAAACTTTTAAATTATTATATTAAAAATTATAAATTTATTTTAAATTTATTTTTTATTTATTTAATAAATGAATAATATAAATGATGAAATTAATACTAATTCTAGTTCAAATCCTAATATTATAGAAGAGAATCAATATAATAAAGAAGATTGGTCAAATGATTATGAAGAATTTGAAAAAGATGATAAAGATAAAATAGAAGAAAAAGATAATTTTGAAGAAGAAAAAAATGAAAATATAAATAATTTAAATAACAATAATTATGAAGAAGATGAAAATATAAATGAAATAAAAAAAGATGTAAATATAAATGAAATAAAAGAAAAAGAAAATATAGAAGAAAATATAGAAAAAGAAAATTTAAAAGAAATAAATAAAAATAAAATGACAAAAGAGAAATTAAATGAAATAATAAAAATAGAAGAACCAAAAAATTATTTAAAAATAGTTTTAATGCCAAAAATAAAAGAAGAATATATTAAAGTAGAAGATGAATATGATGAAAATATAATTTTTTTACATTCAAAATCTACACATGAACAATTAGATTTTTTCAAGGATATTTTCTCTCATGAGAATAAAACTTTACCTTTTCTTTCAGAAACAGTATTTTTTTTTGAAGAAAATTCAACTATCAATGAAGATAAAACAATGATTGATCAAACAAATTTATCAAAGGAAGAATTAGTTATTATTATTAAAAGAAGAATTTCTAATTTTATTAAAGAAATTAAAAATCAAAATAAAAAATATGTTGAATATTTTATTAAAAATTTACCTGTTTATGTAAAAATATTGAATGATGATGATATTAAATATTTATTTACTACTTTAAATAATAATATTGATTCATTTGATTCTAAATTAATGATATATCTTTTAGAAAAAATTGAAGAAATTGTTAAATATTTTAATATAGAAAGGAAAATAAATTTGTTAAAAGATGATATAATTAGTTTAATTTTTGGACATATTTTTAAAAGTTCATTTCTTGAAAATTCTATAATAAAAGATAAAATATATAATTTAATAACTTATCTTTGTATAAATACATATGAAGAGACTATATATTTAAATGTATTAAATAAAATAATTGAAAATTCTAATTCTGAAGCAGTTTTAATTGAAACAATAAGAGGAGAAAATTTTTTATTAATTGCAAAAATAATAATTCTTCTTTTAAAAAGTGATATAGACAATAAAGAAGAATTTTGTTTTAAATTTATTTTTCCTTTAGTAAAAGTATTATATATTGATAAAAATCCAAGAATGAGACAATCAGTTTGTATAATTTTACCAGAATTATCAAATTTTATAAATATAAATATACATATTAATGAATTAAGACCTTTATATTTATTATTATCAAATGATGAGAATTCTGAAGTAAGATTACATGCAGTTAAAATTTTACCAAAGTTAATGAAAGATAATTTAGAAAAAAGTAATTTTTCAGAAGAAAATACATTTTATATTCAAATATATACTAAATTAATATTTGATAATGATAAAAAAGTTAGGGCAACTGCTTTTCAAATTTTAGGAGATGTAATTTATTTATTTACTATGGATGATATTGATAAAAAAGCAAAAAAATTAATTGATTTTTTTAAAAATAATATTGATCAATTTTATTTTTATAAAGATATAAAATATTCAAATGTAAATGAAGATATAATTTATGATGCAACGTTAATTTTACCAACATTAATATATAGATTAGGAGAAAAAAATTTTGATTCTGGATTTAATTTAAAAGAAGTATTTATTAAATTATGTAATTATAATAAAGAAAAAATTCAAAAAAGTTTATTATATAAATTTAAAGAAATTTATCAATATTTATCAAAAGAATCAAATAGAAAAGAAATGTTAGAAATTTATCAGAAAATATTTATTTATTCAAAATTTGAATCAATTCAAACTCAAGCAATACTAGAATTTAAAAATATTTTAATAATTTCAAAACAAGAAACAAGAAAAAAATTTATAAAATTTATAGGAAGTTATTTATATATTGATATAGAAAGTATGGATGATATTCCTATTGATTCAGAAAATAAACTTTTATTTTCTTCATATAGACAAAAAATAGAATGTATAAATAATTTATCTTATTTTTTTGATGCATATGATAATCAAATAATTTTAAAAAAAATTGTTCCAGTTGTTATTTTATTATGTTGTGATGATGTAGATATTGTTAGAAGAGAATCTTCTAAAACTTTAGGTAAAATAATATTATATTTAAATCAAAATAATTTTGCTTATTCTGAAATTCAAATAATTTTAAAAGCTTTTTCATTAAGTGAAACATATAAATTAAGAAATCAATTTATTAATATTTGTTATATTGTTTTAAAATCTCAAAAATTATTTGATTTATTTCTTTATGATTTATTAGTTAATTTAGCACAAGATAAAATATTAGATGTTATTATAAAATTGAGAATTTTTATTTTTGATATTATAAATATGAAAGATTGTGATTTAAATTATTTATTAAAAGAAAAAAAATTTCAAATTTTAATACAATTAGTTAATGAAAATGAAACAAATAAATATGAAAAAATTAAACTTGGGAATATTTCATCAGATGAAATAGAAAAAATAAAAAATGAAATAAAATATATTAAACCTAATAATTCTGATTTGAAATCATTAAAAGATTTATTTAATATTGATTTGTATGTATAATTAAATACAGTATTAATATTTAATTTAAATTAATTTAACATTAATTAAAATTAATTGTATAAGTAAAAATTTATTGAGAAAATAAATAAATTAAAAAACATTTACTCAAATTAAGTTTTTTACAATTAATAATAAATTAATTTGTATAATAAAAATTGAAAACATCAAAAATAATCAAAAATATAATTAAAATAATTAATGGAATCAAATAGGGAAGAAAATTATAAAAATTTAAAATTAATTTCAACAGTAAAAATAACAAATTACCCTTCAAAACTAATAGTTATTAAATTATTAAACAACTTCCTTACAGAAAGAAATTTACCAAAAGATTACATAATATTAGAAAGAGCAATTTTTTTAGAAATTAAATTTAAAAATTCAGATACAGCATATTCATTTATAAAAAGATTAAATTATGAAAAATTAATCAATAAAAATTATTCATCAATTGAAGTTTCTATGAATATAGATATTGATAAAAAAAAATCTTTTAATAAAATTGGTAAAAGTTGTTCAGTTCCAAGATTATATAAAATAAATAAAACTGAAAAATCAGAATATTTAAATAGATATGAAAAACCAAATAATTATAGAGCAAAACATTCTGTACTTGCTTATAAATCAATTTTAGCTTCTACACCTTATATTGACCCTTATGAAGAACAAAAAATTAGAAATAAAGAAAATAAGTTTAAATGGATTTCAAAAAAAAATTTTTATGGTTATTTTGGAAAAGCTACTAGTCATAAAAATATTTTTTATCATGATTATATTAATGAAGGATTACCTTCTATTCATTTATCTTTTCGTCCTGTTGATAAAAATAAATGGATTTCTAAACAAAATTTTCTTGTTTGTTAATATTAAGAAATTAATATTAATAATGAGAATATATTAGTTAATAAAAATATTTATTTTTTTTTAATATTTTATAAATGGAAATTAAAATAATATTATTATTTATTTTTTTATATTTTAATTAACTTTAAATTAATATTTTAATTTATAATTTTTGAAATTATTAATATATATTTATTTTATAAATGATTGTTTAATTATAGTATCTTTATTATTCTAAATTCTAATTAATTATTATTTTTATTCATTTTAAAAAAATGTTTGTAAATAAAAATTATTTGTGTAATAATATTTAATCATTCAATTAATAAAATTGATAATTCAATAATTAAAATTTAGTTTTATAAACAATTTTCCAAAAATAAAGATTGTATAAGAATTAAAGGTGTATTAATTTTAAATAACATGATAAAATTGTTTTGAAAATTTATATTAAATAAATTAAAGTTGAATTAAAAAGAGAAAAATATGATATAAATTTTAACAAATATTTATTTATAACAAAAATTATTTTATTAAATATTTATTAAAGTTTGAAAAAATTAAGTAAAAAATCTAAATAACAATAATTAGAATATAATTAACTATTCAAATATTTTATTTTCCTTTTTTATAATAATTATTATAATTATAATAATAATGTTAATTAAACTATGTTTTATAAGTTTATAGAAATTATTATATTTAAATAATTATTATTTGATTATTAATAAATAAATAATAATATTTTTTTAAGTCCAATTATTTTTTATTTTTTGAATTAAAAAAATAAATGTCAAATGGAATAAATGAATTAGAAAAACTTTTAGAAATTCTTTCAAATAATATTGTTTATAATTTTGATGAATTTGATAGAAATTTAAGTTTAGAAGAAAAAAGAAAAATATTAGATGAATTAGACAAATTACTCTTAAAATATGAAACAGCAAATAAAAAAATCCAAGAAGAATTTTATATTTCAAGTCAATATATAAAATCTAAATATCGTTCATTAGTAAAAGAATTTAATAGAAGATTTATAAATTTTTCAAATGAAATAATTCAAAAAAAAAATTTATATAAGACATTAACAATGAGTAATTCATTTATAGCACCTTCAATTTCAATTGATTTAGGAGAAGGGAATAAACATAGTTTAGATTATTCTAAAATTAAAACTGTTTTAAATGATGCAAAATATACAAGTAATATAATTGATAAATATATTTTTGAATTGGAAAATGAAATTAAAGATAAACCTTTAATTGATCAAAATGATCCTGCTTATCAAAGTTATATAAATTTTAAAAAAAAGAAAAAAGAAATTAAAAATCAAAAAAAACAAAATTTTTTTAAATGGGTTATAATTTTATTGATAATAATTATTATTTTTGTTATTTATATTTTTCGATAATATTCAATCATTTTATCAATGAATATTATATTTTTGTTAATATAAATTTAATATAATATAATTTTATAAAAATAATTAAAAGATATTATGAAAATTTATTTTAAAAATAATTTTTGTTATTTAATTCATAAAAAAATTCGACTTAAGAAAATATTTAAAAAAAATCATAATATTTATAATCTATTAAATAATATAAAAAATATTTTAAATATAAAAAACCAAATAAATTAATTTCATGATGGACATAATATCATTACTAGTAAAACAATTTATAATATTTAAATAGTTTTGTTGTAAAGAACAAGAAAATATAGTAAGATTAAAAGTAGATGTGGAAGTAGATTCTGAAAAAAATTTACATGTCGGAACAGAATCAACAAATGAAAAAAAAACTTCAAATTATTTAAATCATTCCCTTTTTGAAAAAGGCTTTAGTACAAAAAATAATTTTTCAGAATTATCAATTATTGAAGAAAATAGGATAAATAATTCAGAAAAAATTTTAGAAATTACACCTTCATTAAGTTTTCCAAATTTATTTTTAAATTATAAAAATATTATTATAGATGAATACGGACTTGAAGGAAGTAGTGATAATTATCAAGGAAAAAAAACTTTTTTTGGTACAAATAAAAATTATATTGAAAAGAAAAATAAAATTTTTTCTCATATAAATGACGTTATTATAAATGATGAAATTACTAAACCAAATATTAATAAAACTTTACCTTTATTTTATATTTTTTTTGAACAAAGAATTCATCATTATTTATTAAAATCATTAACAAAGGGAATTTATTTTTCCCTTTCGATTAATCCATATTCTCAAATTTTATTAGACACCAAACATAAAAATTATTTTAAAATAGGAAATATTATTTTATCAATAATGATAAATATTAATGATAATATAATATTAATTAAAATTAAAAAAGGAGGAGGAATTGAAACTGAAATAAATCATGAATATAAATTTGATAAATTTCCTATTACAATTGGAAGATTAAATAATACTATTGATATAAATAATGATTTAATAAGTAAAAATCATATTACTATAAATTATGATAAAACCAATTTAATTTTTTATTTGATTGATAATGGGAGTACAAATGGGACACAATTATTATTAAATGAAGGGAAAATTATACAATTATGTGGAGAAATGAATTTTAATTTAGGAGAAAAACAATTTAAAATTATAGAAAAATAAAATTTTTTATATTATAATATATATTTACCAAAACATTATTGGTTTGTATAATATTATTATAAATAAATCACAATTTAAAATATTAACTAATTTATTTATTAAAATAAAAAAATATTTTTTCAATTATATATGTAATATAATTTTAAATAATAAATTATATATTATATAAAATAAAACTATTTATTTAACTTTATTTTTTTCAAATATCTAAATTATATTTCCTTATCGAATTTATAAATAAAAATAATTTAAAAAAAAAATTTTATTTATTAATATCATCATTTTTATTATTATCATTATTATTTATAACATTATCATTAATATTATTTTTACTATTATTCCTTTTCCTCTTCCTAATAAATTTAATAGGTTTAATTTTACTTTTACTAAACTTCAAACTTCTTTCTTTCCAAGTACTTCTCTTAAGCATAAGTGGTCTATTACCAACATATTTCCCATTCATTTCTTTCATAGCTTTAATATAATCATTAACATCAGTTAAAGAAACAAATCCATAACCTTTTGATTTTAGAGTCTTTTTATTAATTATAATTTTTGCCCTTACAAATGAAGGATATTTCATAAAAGCATTTGATAATGTTTGATCATTTACTTCATTACCTAAATTACCACAAAATATTCTATAATCATTTTCTGGCCATTCACTTAATGTTTTATCTTCCCATATTATTCCTGCTCCTCTTCTGTAAATTTTCCAATTTTTTTCTAGTTCTAATTTTCTTTCTTTTTTATGTTTGTCTATTGGATTTTCTATTATAGATTTTTTATTTTTGGTTAATTCAGTTTTTTCAGTTTTTTGGTTTTTATTTTCAGTTTTTTTTTCTATTTGAGATGGAATGTTAAATTGTTTTAGTTTTTGTTGGAGATTTTGTAAATGAGGTGGTAAGTTCATTTTTAAATTTATTTTTATTTTTTTTTTTTTGAGGAATAATTTATAATATAAAATAAAGATAATTTTTAAATTAACAATTAATTAAAAAATATTAAATTACGGGAAATGATAATTAATATAAAAATAAATTAATCATATTTTGTAAAATAAATATTTTTGTAAATTAAACAACATACATTTTCATATATTATCTCTTTTTCAATATCATTAATAGGACAACAATCTGTATCATCAAATAAATACCATTTATTTTGAAGTGGATTTTTACAAAAACAATTATAATGATTTGTTAAATAATAATAATTTATAATTCCAATTAATTCATATTTTTTCAATTTTGAATTTTTATCTATTACATAATTAGATAAATCTAAAATATTATTAATAGGAAATTTAATTTTGATTTGATTATAAATTTCAAATTCTCTCCTTTTAAAATAAAATATAATTACATTTGGTAAAATACAAAACATAAATTTTTTTTTTCCTTCTGTAATTTTATTACAATATTCACAGAATGAATAATATCCATTAATTTCTTTTATAAATGATTCTATTAAATGTTCCAATTTTATTTCATTTGAAATATCAATTATTTCTTTATTATTATTCTCTTTTTGAACTTTTGAAATTTCATTATATGGATTAATTTCATCTAATTCATTTAATTCATAATTATTTTCCATATCAAAAAGATTTTTTTTGTATTTTTCAAGCCAAATTATATTAATTCTAAATTTTTTAACAGAATAGATATCCATTAAATTTGATTTTTGTAAAAGATTATCTTGTAATAATTTAATAAATTTATTCAAATTAAAATTGTTAATATAAGGAATTGGGATATAAAAATCATTTTTATTAGTATTAAATTCATTAATATATATATCTGGTTTTCTTTCTATTTTAATAGTTAAAATAAATGGAACTTCTTTTTCAATTTCTTTAGATATTTTTGATAAAATTATTTTTATATCTTCTTTTTCAAAATCAAATTTATTATTTATTAAATTAGAAATTATTTTATCAAAAGAAAAAAATTTTTGATCTTTACTTAAATTAAATTCCGATAAAATGATATTATATAAATCAAATAAATTCGAATTTAGAGGAATATTAATAATTTTTGGAATTTGAAATTTTATCAAAATATTTTTTTTGATGCTATTCTCCTTATTATTTTTGTCAATAGTTTTATAAAAAGAAATTAATTTTATATAAGATTTATTTGATAAAAAATTTTTTATAGCTGAATCTAAAAGATTAATTGAATCTCCTAATTCTTCCTCTCCTAATATAAAATTATTATTATTATTTTTATTTTCTTCAAATATTTTTATTTCTTTTGAATTTAAAAAAAATTGTAATAAATTCATATTATTTTCAAAATCTTCTTTTAATTCTAATTTTTTAAGTTTTTTTAAGACAAAATAAATTTTTATAAACTTTGGTGTTGAAAAGACTTCATATAAATATTCATTTCCATTACAAATTAATTTATAAGTACTATAGTCATCAGAAATAATACATGGAACAAAATCAATTATTTCTAAATTAAAAATATATGAAATTATTTTTGAGATATCATTTATTTTTGTTATGTCATAAAGTTTTTTTTTTAAAGGATAATAAACGATTTTTTTCTTATCTTCTATATTGAAAGGTATTATAACACATTGAATAAAGTAAAAATTATTAATTGAAGGAATCTTAAAATTATTTTGTTTTTTTAAAGAATCTAAATTTAAAGAAAAAGGAAGAATATTAAAATTTTCAAATATATAATTGTTTTTATCACAATTTGAACATTTTATTTCCAAAATATTCATTCCAAAAAATATATCTATTATTATTGAATTATTAATTAATTTAAAATTATTCCATTTATTTTTATATAAGTTTTCTAAATTATCTTCATTATTATCATTTATAATTATTTTTTTATCATCACAATTCCTTTTTAAATCTTCATGTATAATCAAAAGAAAATAATTGAAAAAATTATATAGTTCACAATTATCTTTAAATATTAAACTATTAGTTTTTCCTAATTCATTTAATAAATTGCAATAAACATCTTTAAATCTATCATCTATATCATTATTTAAATAATAACCTTTTTTATTATTTTTAAATGAAATATTTAATTTTTTAGTCCAAATTATTTTTAATAATTCAGCATATGCAATTGAAATATTTCCAAATGTACTTAATGGATTATTTTCATTAATTTCATTTTTATGTTCATCTTTTAAAAAATATTCTGTTAAAGGAAAAATATTACTTAAACATTGAAAAACTGGATTAAATAAATTAGAATTTTCTATTTTAAATAATCCCTTTGTTCCAAATAATTTTTCTTTATTAATTGTATTATTAAAAATGAATTTTTGACTACTTCTCAAAAGTGAAGATAAAATGTTTAATTTATTTGTATTTTTTTTTTGTATATCAATTAAAATACCTTCTGTGAATTGTTCATTTTCGTCATCATCATCTCCATATTGAAAATTATTATTTCCAGTTTCAAAATAATTTTGATTTTCTTCATAATCATTAAATTTGAAATTATTAAAACTTTGATTTTTCTCAAAATTATTTTGTAAATTATAATTATCATTGTTGTGATTATTATTATAAGTTATAAAATCTTCTTCAAAATTATATTTTTTATTTTCAGTCTTGTTGTTATTATTGTTATTATTATAAAAATCAATCACATCTTTTTTACTATTATTATCATCTACTAATTTTATTGTATCATTTTTATTTTTCTCATTTATTATAAATAAATTTTGGTTTAATCTTTCTTCATTATTTTTTTTCATTTATGTTTTTATTTTATCAAAATATGATTATTTGATTTGTATCCTTTAATTCTTTTAAATAATTTATTTATATATATTTTTTTTAAGTACTTTAAATTGTTTTTAATGTTTTTTTTATTTGAATTAATATATTATTTATAAATTTAAATAATATTATTTATAGAATTCATTCTTTTAAATAAATTTTTATTATATATATCCTTTATTTACTACTTTAAAAAATCAACATATTATTAAATAGAATTTTTTCTTTTTAAATTTATTTTATTCATTTTTCATATTATTTATATTATTTATATATTCATGTAAAAATGTATTAAAAATTTCCAAGTTTTATTCATCTTTTAGAGATATATAAATTATCATTTTTATGATAATTTTAAATTTATATGTTCATATAATTTTCTGAAATAAATTGAATTATTTATTCTTAATTTATAAAAGTTTTATGTATTTTTTTTATCAAAAAAAATCTTAATAATTATTTTTAAAGTCATAAAAAGAATAAAATTTATTATATATAATATATCTTGTTATTTTAATTTTTTATGCTAAAAATATATTTATAAAAGAAAATGAAACTTTAATAAATTAAATATAATTAGAATTAAAAGTTATAAATAAAATTTATAACTAACTAATTTAAATAAATTAATATAATATAATAGATAATTTTAATGAGCTTAGTAAATTTGAAAATAAAAAATTATTATAAGGATATTATTCAAAAGGAAAAAAGAAGGAAATTATTAAGTTCATTTCATTCAATAAATTCTTCAATCAATGATAGAAAAGTTAATAAAAAAAAATTTAATATTATAAATCAAGAAATATTAAAATCTTTTCAAAATAATGAAATTAAAAAGACTTTTTCAAATTACTACAATATATCTACAAAAGAGGGCAAAACAACTGAAACTCCAACAAAAAAATATTATACATTAACTCATAATGATACTGAAACTTCAATAAATTCAAATAATGATAAAAGTATATTTTTAATATCTCAAAAAGAAAAAGAAAAATTAATTTTATTAAACGAAGAAAAAAAAAGAATTGAATCTGCAAAAAATAATAAAAAATTTAAAACAATAAAATATAATACAGAATCAAATATTCATGAAAATAGATTAAATCGTAAAATTAAGAATAAAACATTTCAAACTCAACCAGATTATTATTTCCCATCTCTTTTACTTGATAAATATAAAAATAATGAAATTAAAAAAGAATTAGAATTAATAAATAATCCTGATAGTATTGTATCTATGATCTATGATACTTTAAAAAATTTAGAAAAAGAATCAAAAAATTATCCTGGAAGAATTATTTATAAAGATAAAATAAAACATGTAAATGAAATTAAAATAATTCAAGCACCAGTTTTAAAACAATTATTTAAACTTCAAAAGGAAATTAAACCAAATGATAATAGGAAAATTTCTTATAAATCAATTAATACAAATTATTTTATGAATTTAAAAATCAAATTTCATTAACAAACTATTATAAAATAAAAAAATAAATTAAAAAATGATATTACAAATAACTAATATGAAAATAATAAATAAAATAAATTTTTAACTTTATATAAATATTAATTATTCAATTAAAAAAAATAATATAAATTATTTTTTTGCAGTTGTATCAATAATAGAAAGATTTGTAGTAATATCCTCTTCAGAATTATTATTTTCAGTATTTTCACTAACACTTTTATCTTCTTCAATAGAACTATTTCTAAATCTCATATCATTAATTTGATCTTCTTTCCTTTTTTCATTTACAATTTGTTCTCTTTCCAATCTTCTTTTTTCCCTAATTTTTAAAAGTAAATTCCTAGTTTTTTCAACAATAGAATAATTTTCATCTTTTTGTCTTTGTTCAAACCCATCATTTTTTTGAATATTTCTCTTATTATCAACTTCAGTTTGTATTTTAGTTTTATTAAAACCAAAACTTTCTTTAGAAATTAATACATTTGGCATATTTACTAATAATTTATCAGATAATTTCCCTAAATCAACTTTTCTTAATTCATCCATATTATTTAAATATTCATTTATTATTTCTTCATGAATTGACCAAATAAAAGCTAATTCAGGATAATTTTTATTTTCTAATAAATATTTTTCTCTTTCAGTAAAATATTCTCTAAAATATAAAATATTCCTTTTAATTTCTCTTAAATGAGAAATATATTCAAAAACTTCAATTTT
>Ga0256407_10006635_pt1 | contig 17779 bp, 15 predicted proteins | sample RumenRJG_04DNA_FD_193489 | JGI IMG/M metagenome (GOLD analysis project Ga0256407, IMG submission 193489) | Bovine rumen microbial communities from Lethbridge, Alberta, Canada - RJG_04 | ecosystem: Host-associated > Mammals > Digestive system > Stomach > Rumen | place: Canada: Alberta...
GATGGTGATGAGGCCGTCTGCAATCTCGGGAACCTCCATTTCGAATAGGCGTGCGAGGAAGTCGGGATCGACGCGGGAAAGGGTGATGTAGGGAGTGGTATTGTTGCGCATCTCCACCTTCTTGATAAGGGCGCGTACGGTATCGTTCTTCTTGAAACGCTCTCCGGGGATCTGCTCCTCCTTGGGGATGTGCAGCTCGTTGCCGTCTTCGTCGAGAAGCAGGACCTCGCGGGACCAGGTCTGATAGATTTCGCCGGTGAACACCTCGCCTACCTTCTCGGAGTACTTCTTGTAGACATTCGCCTTCTCGATATCCATGATGCGGCCCTGAAGGTTCTGACGGATGTTCAGGATGCCGCGGCGGCCGAACGCGGAAAGCGGGAGCTTCTTGGCGTAGGTGTCGCCGATCTCGTAGTCGTCGTCCCCGCTGTCCTTGCGGACCTCTTCGAGAGTCATCTCCGCTGCAGGATTCTCCACCTCCTCGACAATCTCGAAGTTCTGGTAGATTTCGCAGGTTCCCTTGTCGACATTGACGATGACGTCGAAATTGTCGGCGGATCCGTAGGTCTTGGCAATCTGGGTCAGGAACACGTCCTTGAGCACGCCCATCATCACCGGGCGGTCGATGTTCTTCTCTTCCTTGAAGTCCTTGAAGGCGTCAATCAGAGTAACTTTTTCTTCTTTGTTCATTTGTATGTTGTTTTATTTTTCGTTTGCAAGCAATTCATCGGCCTCTTCCGAACTGATTCCGGCAGTTCCGACGGTGAGGGCATAGTCTTCGATGTCCCTGTCGAAGGCGGCGAGCACGGCGCGGTGCACGTATTCGCAGTCGGAGAGGTCGGCTCCGCCTTCTTTGTCGATGGTCACTTCGATGTTGTTGTCATCGTCCACGTCGAGCTGGACGATGGTGCAGGCGCGCTCTGCGGCGGCACGCTCCAATACCGGTTTCAGTTCTGTTCTTTCCATGTCACATAATAAAAAATAGAGGACCTTGCGGCCTCTATCTCGTTCACGAGTGCAAATATAGCGTTTTTTTAATTAATACGCAAACCCGATGTGGCGTCGATGTGCACGACGGTCCAAAGTTTGGACCGTTGCCAACATTTTTAGTAATTTTGCGCCATGAATCTGGCAGACTTCGTTGTTCAGCATCAAAACGACGACATTTCCGACCTGGTACTGCACCGGGACCGGTATCCCGGCGTCGACGCAGCTCTCGCAGCCGAATGTATAGCTGCCAGGCGCAAGCTGCGCTATAAAGTGCCCGAGTGGTATGCCGATCCGGAGTTGATATGCCCCGTCGCCCTGAGTGCGGAGCAGTGCAGCAGCACCGCCACCGCCCGATACAAGGCCGCAGTGGCGGAGGAGGCGTGCCGCTTGCCGCTCGAGGCCATCCGCGAGGAGCAAAGGGCCCGGCCGTGTCCCGTAAAGGGCCCCCGGTCCGGGCATTGCTCCTCCGCAAGCTTGCAACCGGCACTGCCAACATCCCTGCGAATCGCCGATCTCACCGGAGGGCTGGGGGTGGACTGCTGGCAGTTCGCCCTCATCGCCGACCGCGTACTGTACAACGAGATGAATCCCCTGCTCTTCGAGGCCGCGAAGGCGAATCTCGGACATCTCGGATGCGGCAACGTGGAGTTCAGCAATCTGTGCATAGATTCCGACACGCTTCCCGGGCTGCTGGATTCCTTCCGGCCGGACCTGGTTTTCGCCGATCCCGCCCGGCGTTCGGAAGGACGGAAGGTTTTTCTGCCGGAAGACTGCCTGCCGGATGTGCTGGCGCTGCAGGATATAGTTCTGGACAGGGGCTGCAAGATGCTGCTGAAGCTTTCGCCCATGGCGGATATCTCGCTGATGCTCCGCAAGTTCCACTGCATCAAGGCAGTGCATGTCGTGGAAGCGGACGGGGAATGCAAGGAGCTTCTGCTGCTGTTGGAACCGGGATTCAGCGGAAGCCCCGAACTTATTGTCGCCATCGCGGACGGCTGCCCGGCCCGAACCGGCATCTTCGCTTTTTCCGATCTCGCCGAAGCCTCTCCCCCCTTCGTGAATGCAATGCCTGAGCCCGGGCAGATTATTTTCGAACCCGGTCCGGCCCTTATGAAAAGCGGAGCCTTGAACCTTCTGAGCGCCCGCTACGGTCTTCGCAAACTCGGTCCTTCGGCGCATTATCTCTGTTTCGGGAAAGGCCTCCTTGCGGATGAGCGTGTCGCCTCCGCCCTGGACGGATACGGTAAATTCTTTGAGATTCAGGAAGTTGCCCTATTCAGCAAGCAGGCTCTGCGCGACTTCACCTTCCGCTGGCCGGACGCCGAAGTCACCGCCAGGGCGCTGCCATTAAGCAGCGACGAACTCCGTCTGAAAATTGCTTCCCTCCGCAAAAAAGCCCCGCGCGGCAGCAGCCCGCCCTCTTTGGGCATCCCGTCCGAAATCAGTTCCGGCACCCACTCTTCCGGCACCGGCACCCACCTGTTCGGCGTAGGCACATCCATCGGCCGCCTGCTCATCGCCGCCCGTAGGACCTGATTCCCAAGCGTGCTTTCATGCCGTCCGTAGAACTCAATCCCCTGCGTAATTCCCGGGGATGCCGTAGGGCCGGGAGGTCAGCGGAGCCAGCTGATGCTTTCAGGGCCTTCGTTGAAGAGGAGGTCCATTACGGAGAGGCCGGGGATGAAGCCGAACTTTTCCCGGAAGACCTGCCAGTAGGGCCGTTCCAGGCCCAGTTCGTGCATTATGCTGTTCGGCCGTTTCGGATGGATGACGCTCCGCAGATCATCCGGCAGAGATGCAGCCGGAGTAGCACCCGCCGAAGCGTTTTCAGCGGAGGTGGGAGCCACTCCGGCTGCAGTCAGGGCAGAGGCAGTCAAGCTGTTATTCGCCGGAGCGTTTTCAGCGGCGGCAAAAGTCACGCCGGCCACTTCGGTCATTCCGACGGCTGAGGACGGCAGGTATTCAGTCGTTTCCAGAATCTGCGGGGCGATGCCGATCTTTGCGCAGAAGAAATCGATGATGCGGCGGTTCAGCTCCCAGAGGGTGGCAGGATGCGAATCCAGAATGGCGAAAAGCGCATCGCGGTAATAGATGAAGAAAGGCGAAGAGCTGTAGGCCGACTCTATGGCACGCTCCGTCCGGAGCACCCAGGGAGTGCTGTAATCCACGCGGATCTCCTTGACGGGCAGCGAGAAAGTCCCGTTCTCATGCACTACCGGCACATTCAGCGCCTCTACCCCGTTCGAAGTCAGGATCCTGCACCTGTTACGGTAGCTCTGCTTCTGGTAATTCTCGCACGCCTCCATATAAACGACAGAATACTTCGCAAGCAAAGCGAAGTATTCTATAGGTGGAAAGTATGCTGTAGAGAGCAGCACTACTCGATGATAACTTTCTCCCGGCTGTCGCTTCCGCGCACGATACCGCGCTTGGAATTGCGGATGAAATTCAGGATTTCGTCCTTCTCGGGGCTGTCCGGGAATCCCAGCTGGATCCTGGAGCAGGCATCCGAGATATTATAGCCCTGGAAATAGAGCATATCGTAGATGTCCTTGATATTGCGGATGGTGTCGCTGTCGAATCCGCGGCGGCGCAGACCCACAAGATTGATTCCTGCATAGCAGACGGGCTCGCGTCCGCAGAGGGAATAGGGAGGGATGTCCTTGTTTATCTTGCTGCCGCCGCCTATCATGGCGTGCTTTCCGATATGGGTGAACTGGTGCACAACGGTGCTGCCGCCGAGGATGGCCCAGTCGTCGACGTCGGTTTCGCCGGCGATACCGACATAGCTGACGAGGATGCAGTGATTGCCCACAGTACAGTCGTGCGCGACGTGCACGTACGACATGATAAGTGTGTGATTGCCAATCTTCGTGACGCCCTTTCCGCTGGCCTTGGTGCCACGGTTGATGGTAGCGCACTCACGGATGGTGACATAGTCGCCTATCTCGACGTAGGTTATCTCCCCGTCGAACTTGAGGTCCTGGGGGATGGCGCCGACTACGGCGCCGGGGAATACCTCACAATGCTCTCCTATCTTGACATAGGGGAATATGGTTGCGTGGGGATGTACTTTGGTATAGTCGCCTATCTCGACATTCGCGTCGATGAAGGCATAGGGGCCTACTTCCACATGCTCGCCGAGTTTGGCGAGAGGGCTTACGCAGGCAAGAGGATGAATGTTTGCCATAATCTCAAATCAATTTCTGGACGGCCTTGGCCGCATTCGTGTTAATCGTATGGCCAGGTTTGTACGCGCTGATATGGGCCCGGAGGTATCCGCCTGCGAGCCTGATGTCACCGATGAGGTCCAGCAGCTTGTGACGCCCGCATTCGTCGGGGAAGTTCAGGACAAGGTTGCTGAGATATCCTTCCGGGGTGACTGAAAGTTTCGGTTGGTTGAAGAGTTCCGCCATATGTGCGATGGTGGCATCGTCCACGGGATGCTCCACCACCACTATGGCGTTGTCGACGTCTCCTCCCTTCACAAGCCCCTGGCTTGCAAGGAACTGCACCTCATGGAAGAAGACGAAGGTGCGGCAGACAGCTATCTGCGAAGCATAGTCTTCGGTCTCGTCCCAATGTGCGGTCTGCACTCCCAGCACGCGGGAATTGAAGTCGACGGTAATATCGTAGGAGAGATGACCGGCAGGCTCGATGCGAACCCATGAGCCGCTCTTTTCGTCCTTGATTTCCACTGTTTCGGGAATATCGAAATACTTTCTCTCCGCATCCTGCTCCACTACCCCGGCCTCTGCAAAGGCCTTGGCATAGAAACGGGCGCTTCCGTCCAGGATGGGGACTTCGCCGTTGTCGATTTCGACGATGGCGTTGTCGATGCCCAGACCGGTGAAGGCCGACATCAGGTGCTCGATGGTGGAGACGCTTGCATCTCCCTTGGAGATAAGTGTGCAGCGGGCTGTGCTGGAGACATTTTCCGCAAGTGCGGGAATGGTTTCACCAAGATCGGTGCGGACGAATACGATGCCGGTCCCGGATTCTGCCGGACTGACTGTCATATGCGAATACACACCTGTATGGAGGCCTTTTCCTTCGAATTTGCAGCTCTTGCTGAGAGTTCGTTCTTTCATAATAGCCCGCAAAGATAGCAAATATTTTGATTATCCCCGCATTACTCGGCCCCTGCCTGCTTGAACTTGGCATAGCTGCGCATGTACAGCATGTGCGGAATTGCGGGCGAACCTATGAGGACCTGGCCGCTCTTGCGCACCGCTCCGGCAATTCCAGCCTGTGCCCCGACGGTAGTGTTGTCGGCAATCTTGATGTGGCCCATGATGCCCACCTGGCCGGCAAAAATGCAGTTCTTGCCGATGATGGCGGAGCCTGCGACCCCGCACTGGGCTGCCATTACGGTATTCTCTCCTATCACCACATTGTGCGCTATCTGGCAGAGATTGTCGATACGTACGCCGTTGCCTATGATGGTGGATTCCATCTCGGCACGGTCGACAGTGGTGCCGGAACCGATCTCGACATTGTCGCCTATCACCACGTTGCCGAGATGCTCTATCTTCTTCCAGCTGCCGTCCGGCTGCGGCGCATTTCCGAAACCGTCGGACCCTATTACACAATTCGCATGGAGGATGACATTGTCGCCTATCTTCATGCCGGGGTAGATCACCACTCCGGGATAGATAATGCAGTGATGGCCTATGACGGTGCCTGCCCCTATGGTGACATTCTCGTGGATTATGCCATAATCCCCTATCCTGCAATTCCTGCCTATCACAGTGCCGGCGCCGACCGACACCTTCCGGCCAAGTTTAGCGGTGCATGCTATCCGGCATCCCCAGGCACGGTGGCGGCGGTACATCTTGCGCTGGTCCGAAACGTATTTGAGGAGTTCGGCTACCGCATTGTAGGCATTCTCCACACGCACCATCGTAGCCTTCACTTCCTGTTTGGGCTCGAAATCGGCGTTTACCAGAAGAACGCTGGATCTGCTCGTGTACACGTATTGTTCATACTTCGGATTCGCGTAAAAACTGAGTGCGCCGGGCTTCCCGTGCTCAATTTTTGCAAAGGTCGTAATCCGAACTTCGGGGTCGCCGTCGACGGTGCCCCGAAGAATCTCTGCAAGTTGCTTTGCTGTTAATTCCATCTTTACTTAAAACCTCCATCCTAAAGTGAGAACCGCGTCGAATTGCGACAGCTTGGATTTCACTGACGGCGAAACTATATCGTATGTCGTATCTCCCACTGTGTGGCTCAGATAGGTGCTGTATGCCTTGTAGTATGCATCAGGAAGCGAAGTGCGCCTGAAAGCTATGTCGGCGTAGAAAGAGCCGGGAGAAGAGTAGCCGGCACCGAGGGAAACCGAGAAGAGCCTGTCGGAAGAATACCTTCCATGGTCTTCGAGGACGAACTTGCCGCTCTCATAGTCGTCGAACCACCTGTCGTAGTCCGCAGCATAGACAAGGGAGCCTTCACTGTCCCTGTAGTGGAGCTCCGGGCTGGTGGCGAGGTTGAAGCCTGCGCGCAGGGAGAAACAGGGAAGCACGCGGAATTCAGCTCCCGCCCTGAGCGTATGCTGCACTCCGCAGAAAAGCTTGTTCAGGCGGTTGACACGGTAGTAGGGATCTTCGTAGGTGTAGAAACCGTCGGTGTACTGCTGGCTGAACTTCATTACGCTGAAGTCAGTGATTTCGTAGTCGACGCTCAGCAATGCGGCACGTCCGAGAGTGTAAGCCACGCCGAAGCTGGCGCTGTATGGCGACCTGTAATCGTAGGTGGTCTCGGCAGTAGGAGAGCTGGAGCTCGCATTCTGGGCAGCATCCTGGAATTCCGCCGCGACATCTATGTACCACTGCTCGTGGATGCTGTAGGCCGTGGGAGTCTGGATGGCGGCGCCCAGGCGGAGGCCGTCCGTGGGCAGCCAGATGACACCGACCTTGGCGTTGACGCCGCTGATATCGCCCACATAATTGTATTTGTAGGTGCTTCCGAGATAGTGGGTCGCATCTCCCTGCTCATACTTCCCGGAGCTGGGCACGAAGAATTCGGGCGTTATGGGGAAGTCCGCAGGATCCTGGGCGGCTTCCGCATAGTACTCGGAATATTTGTAATTGATTATGGGGCAGTTGACGCTGACGCCGAAGAACAGGCGGTCGTTCACGTTGAAGCCGTAGTTCATCACGATGTCGTTCCTCGAACCCAGGGTGGTGGTACCGATGTTCTGCTTCAGCCATCCCAGCATCTCGTAGCTGTACTGTCCGCCGACGAGATTCTTGGTTTCGGCGGAACCGTAGTACGTGCCTGCGTCGGCATTGTAGTTGATGAGTCCTCCGTCATACGCGCAGATGGAGTTCCAGGAATAGTCGGTGTCGAACTTGCTGTTGTTGCCGAGGATGTTGCCGGGCATGCCGTCGGCGAAGGTCGCCAGCGCACCCGTCATCGAGGTATGCCCCTCGAGGCCTGATGCGGAAATCATCTGGGTATAGCTCTGGGCGCGGTTCATCATGAAACCGAAATTCCAGCCCCGGATGCCGCTCCGGTTTCCTGTTTCGAAATAGAGATTCATCCCGAAGTTGGGGATGGTCATGCGCGTCTTCCTGTTCTCGAAACCTCCGGTATATGCCACGCCCGAATTGGCTGCATCGTAGGATGCGGCATAGGAGGATGTGCTGAGGGCACTGTTCCATCCGGTAGAGAATGTAAACTGGGAGTAGGCGGAAACCGCGCCGCCCGCAGGGTTGATGGAGATGGAGCCGAGGTCTCCCCCGACGGCCGTTACCGCATTGCCCATGCCCAAGGTCCTGGCGGTGCCATAATAGTTGCTCTGGCCGAAGGTGAGAGCATCCGACATCGTCTGTGCAGACATGGCCGAAGCCATCAGCACCAGGGACGAAATTGAAACCAATATCTTTTTCATTGCCATTCTGTTTTTAAGATGAAACTACCTGCCGCTGCGTCCACCGCCGCCACCGGAACTGTGACCGCCGCCACTGCTGCTTCCACCGCCGTAGCCGCCGCCTGAACTGCCGCCGCTATATCCGCCGCCACGGCTTCCGCCGCTGCTGTAACTGGAAGAGGAACTGCTGCTCCTGGAGGAAGATGACGAGCTGCGGGAGTAGGAACTGCTACTGCTCGAGGAAGATGACGAGCTGCGGGAATAGGAACTACTACTGCTGCTTCTGGACGAAGATGACGAGCTGCGGGAGTAGGAACTGCCGCCGGAGCGGGAAGAAGAACCGCTGCGGGAGTATGATCCGCTGCCGGAACCGGAGGAGGAGCCTGCCGTGGAACTGCCGCGGGAATAACCGCCGCTGCGGGAGTAGGCGCTGTTCCTGCCGGAACTTGAAGGTGCCCCGGAGATGCTGTTGCGGGAGAAGCCGGAAGAGCTTCCGGATCCGACACCGCTGCGGCTGCCGCCGTAGGTGTTTATGCCGGAACGCCCGGCGCTTCCCATTCCGCGGGATCCGGAATAGTTGCCACCCTTGACCTCGGAACGGCTTGCGCCGCGATAGTGATAGTAATTATCGTTGTAACCGTAGTAGTGATGATGGCCGTAGTAGCCATAATATCCGCCGTAATAAGGGCCGTACCAGGGGTCGTACCATCCGCCGTAATACCAGGGGTCGTACCAGGGATCGTAGTACCAGGAATAGTATGAGCCATAGGGGCCATACCACGGACTGTACCAGGGATCGTACCATCCGCCCCATCCGTAACGCCAGCCGCCATACCAGCCATGATGCCAGCCACCGTACCAGCCGTACCAGGGACGGCCCCAGTTCCAGCCCCAGTTGTAGCTGTCGTCGTATACCAGGACGAGGGTATCCCTGCGGCCCTGCTGTTCCTTGCGTATATTCTCGGCGGCAAGCCGCTGGAAATCCTCCTGGCTGAGGGGCTCGGCGACTGTCATGTCTTCGTCGAATCCCTTATAGTAGATGCCGTCCTGGAAGCGCTGCGCCGTGCCGTACTCGCCTGAAACCCCGCAGGATACTGCGAAAAGCGTCAGGGCCAACAACCATATCAGTCTGCGTGTCATAATCCAATCTCCTTTTATTTTTGTATATTTGCACCGTCTGATGAAAGACGGGCAAATATCGTTCCGTTTTGTATTTAGATGCAAATATCGTAAAAAAGCGCAGATTTTTCTTAAGTTTTTTATGGCAAAAGAGATTACACCGAGATCGGAAAATTACTCCCAATGGTATAACGACATCGTCGTCAAGGCAGACCTTGCCGAACAGTCGGCCGTGCGCGGCTGCATGGTCATCAAGCCTTACGGCTATGCAATCTGGGAAAAGATGCAGAGCATTCTCGACAAGGCATTCAAGGAAACCGGCGTGCAGAACGCCTATTTCCCGCTTTTCATACCAAAGTCCTTCTTCAGCCGTGAGGCAGAGCATGTCGCCGGGTTCGCGAAAGAATGCGCAGTGGTCACCCATCACCGCCTGATGAACAACCCCGACGGCAAGGGTGTCGTAGTCGACCCCGAAGCGAAGCTGGAAGAGGAACTCATAGTCCGTCCTACCTCCGAGACAATCATCTGGAGCGTATACAAGAACTGGATCAAGAGCTGGAGGGACCTCCCCATCCTCTGCAACCAGTGGTGCAACGTAGTGCGCTGGGAGATGCGTACGCGCCCCTTCCTCCGCACCGCGGAATTCCTCTGGCAGGAAGGCCACACCGCACACGCCTCCGCTGAAGAAGCGCAGGCGAAGGCGGAGCAGATGGTGGGAGTCTACGCAAAGTTCGCCCGCGAGACCATGGCCCTGCCCGTCATCGTAGGCCACAAGAGCCCCAACGAGCGCTTCGCAGGCGCTCTCGACACCCTCACCATCGAGGCGATGATGCAGGACGGAAAGGCCCTGCAGGCAGGCACATCCCACTTCCTGGGCCAGAACTTCGCGAAGAGCTTCGAGGTGCAGTATGCCGACAAGGACGGCAGCCTGCAGTATGTATGGGCTACTTCATGGGGCGTCAGCACCCGTCTGATGGGAGCTCTCATCATGGCGCACAGCGACGACAACGGCCTCGTGCTGCCTCCCGTGCTCGCCCCCATCCAGGTCGTGATGGTTCCCATCTACAAGACCGACGAGGAGCGCGCCGCCGTACTCGGCAAGTTCGAAGCAATCAAGGCCGCCCTCGCAGCCAAGGGAGTGAGCGTGAAGATAGACGACCGCGACACTCTCCGCCCTGGATTCAAGTTCGCAGAGTGGGAAGTCAAGGGCGTTCCGGTACGCATCGCCCTCGGCGCCCGCGATCTCGCCGCAGGCACGGTGGAAGTCGCCCGCCGCGACACTCTCGAGAAGGCCACCGTCAGCCTCGAGGGGGTGGACGCCTACATCGAGGATCTGCTCGGAAAGATCCAGCAGAACATCTATGACAAGGCCCTCGCTTTCCGCGATTCCCACATCCGCAAGTGCGACGACTGGGAAGAATTCAAGACCGAAATCCAGAAGGGTGGGTTCCTGCTCTGCCACTGGGACGGAACCGCCGAGACCGAGCAGGCCATCAAGGACGCCACGAAGGCCACCATACGCTGCATCCCCGTGGACAGCTGCGTATGCGAGGAAGAAGGGAAAGACATCTTCTCCGGGAAGCCTTCCAAAGGCCGCGTTGTATTTGCAATAGCTTATTAATCAAATATTTATGAAGAAGATATTAGTTTTGGCACTCGCCACCCTCGCGGGGCTTGCCGCATATGCTCAGGACGATGCACAGAAAGCCGCAGCGGACGCTGCCGCAGCAATCGCCGAGGCTCCTCAGGAAGAGGTGCCCGCACCCAAGCCGGTCTACTGGACCAGGTCCCTCATGACCAACCTCAACTTTGCCCAGACCCTGCTTCGCGACTGGGCCGCCGGCGGTAGCAACAACTACACCATGACCGGATATGTCGATGCCAACGCGAACTACGCCAAGGACAAGATGATCTGGAACAACCGCCTGCAGATAGATTACGGCTTCCTCTACTCTGCCGACAAGCCTATCCTCCAGAAAGTCAAGGACCGCATCTATTTCGAATCCAAGTGGGGATACGAGACTCCCATCCAGCATCTGAGCTATTCTGCCAACTTCGACTTCAAGACCCAGATCGACAACAACTACAACTATGGCACTCCTACGGGCGCGGATCCCACCGTCGCCGACTGGAAGGCGGCCCGCACCCTCAAGAGCGGTCTCTTCTCCCCTGCCTATGCATCTCTCGGTCTCGGTCTCCTGTGGACTCCCAAGCCCTGGTTCTCGCTCAACGTCGCTCCCCTCACCGGAGGTTTCGTGATTGTCGACAATCCCGAACTCCGCAAGGCATACGGCATGGAACTGGAAGACGACGGGGTCAATTACAAGAGTTCCCGTTTCGAGCTTGGTGCCCAGGTCAAGGCGGATGCGAACTTCACCATCAACGACAATCTGAAGTACACCACCCAGCTCGTTCTCTTCAGCAACTACCTCAAGAATCCCCAGAACATCCGCGTGAACTGGGACAACAAGGTGTTCTGGAAGATGGCCAAGTTCTTCACCCTGACCTTCTCTACGAACATGATTTACGACGACACCGTGCTGATCACCAACGACGATCACCCGAACGGATTCAGGACCTGGCAGCTGAAGGAATTCTTCGAAATCGGATTCTCCTACACCATCTCTTCCAAGAAGTAATGAAGGTGCTGCTTGCAGTGAGCGGCGGCATCGATTCGATGTATATGGCCGAAAGGGCTCCCGAACTTTTTCCGGGGGCCTCTTTCGCTGTCTGCCACTGCAATTTCCGCCTGCGCGGCGATGAATCCGACGGCGACGAGGCCTTCGTGAGGGACTGGTGCGCCCGCAAGGGGATGCCGCTTTTCGTGAAGAGTTTCCCCACGGCGGATTTCGCCAGACAGAATGACCTCAGCATCGAGATGGCCGCCCGCGAGCTGCGCTACTCCTGGTTCGGAGAACTCTGCTCCTCGGAGGGTTTCGACTGCGTGGCGGTGGCGCACAATGCCGACGACAACGCCGAGACCTTCTTCCTCAACCTTCTGCGCGGTACCGGCACCCGGGGCCTGCGCGGGATGGGCGACAGGGATTTCATCGTCCGACCCCTGCTCGGAATCTCCCGTACGGAAATACGTTCGTGGATGGAAGAGCGCGGACTCGCCTGGCGCGAAGACAGCACAAACGCATCTCCGGCCTACAAACGCAACCGCCTCCGCGGGGAAGTCATCCCCGTGCTGAAGGAGATGAATCCTTCCCTTCTAAGTTCGCTCGGGCGCACGATGGAGCACATCCGCCAGGTGGACGACATCGCGGAGGATTACTTCCTGAGCGTCAGGGACGACGTCCTCCGCTCGGGGATGATCCGCATCCGCACACTGCTCGCCCTCAAGCACCCCCGCTACGTACTCTTCCGGCTGGCGGAACCGGCCGGGCTGACGGAAACGGCCCTGGACAATCTCTGGGAGCTGATCAATTCCGGCAGGCAGGTCGGCGGGCGCGAGTTTGTGGGCAAACGAGGAATTATTCGCGGCCGGAGCGGATGGCGGCTTGAACTGATATTGGACAAAACTTTGTAAATTTGCATTCTATGGCAAATAAACCTTCCATACCAAAAGGCATGAGAGATTTCTCGCAGCAGGAAATGGCTGAGAGGAACTACATTTTCGATACGATCAAGAGCGTTTTCCGCACCTTCGGATATGCGCAGATAGAGACTCCTTCGATGGAGAATCTTTCCACCCTGCTCGGCAAGTACGGCGACGAGGGAGACAAGCTCCTGTTCCGGGTGATGAACAGCGGCGAGAAGGCCGCCCAGGCTCCGGAAAAGGGCTTGCGCTACGACCTCACCGTCCCCTTCGCCCGCTACGTGGTGCAGCACCAGAACGAGATTTCCTTCCCGTTCAAGCGCTTCCAGATCCAGCCCGTGTGGCGCGCAGACCGCCCGCAGAAGGGCCGCTACCGCGAGTTCTACCAGTGCGACGTCGACGTGATCGGATCCCGCTCCCAGCTTAACGAACTGGAACTTGTGCAGATCGTGGACGCAGTATTCGGCAAGCTCGGCATCCGCGTCGCCCTGAAGATCAACAACCGCAAGGTGCTCACAGGGCTCGCAGAGATATGCGGAGCTCCCGACAAGGTGGTTGACATCACCGTGGCCATCGACAAACTCGACAAGATCGGGCTCGAAGCCGTGCTCGGCGAGATCCGCGAGAAGGGCCTCTCCGACTCGGCCATCTCCGTGGTGGAGCAGATTCTCGCTCTGAACGGATCCGTGACGGAGAAACTCGCCGCGATGCGTGCGCTCTTCGGTGGGCAGTCGGCTTCCGGCATAGTTTCCGAAACGGGTCTGCGCGGTCTGGACGAACTGGAAGAACTGTTCGGACTGATTTCGGCAGCGGGTGTATGCGTGCCGGTCGAGATGGATCTTTCGCTCGCACGCGGCCTGAATTACTACACGGGAGCCATCTTCGAAGTGAAGGCTCTCGATTGGGAAATCGGAAGCATTTCCGGAGGCGGCCGCTATGACAACCTCACCGGCATCTTCGGCCTGCCAGATATGTCCGGAGTTGGCATCTCGTTCGGTGCGGACCGCATCTACGACGTTTTGAAAGGTCTGGACAAGTTCCCCGCCAACCTCCGTTCGGCCACTGTGCTGCTGTTCGCAAATATGGGAACGGAGGAAGTCAGGTATGTTCTGCCTGTCGCCGCTGCACTGCGCTCCAGGGGCATTTCCGTGGAGATCTATCCGGATTCCGCCAAACTCAAGAAGCAGTTCGACTACGCCGACCGCAAGGCAATCCCCTTCCTGTCGATCACGGGAGCGGACGAAGCCGCGGCCGGGACGGTGCAGATAAAGAATCTGGCCTCCGGCGAGCAGCGGGTGTTCGCGAAAGACGACCTGGACGGCATCGTATGTTTCCTCGGAAAATAGCCCTCTGCCTGCTTGCCGCTGCGGCCATTTGCTGCAAGAAGGCCCCCGCTCCCGAACCGGCCGGAGAGGCCTCTGCGGTTCCGGAACGGATGGAATGGTTCCGGGATGCCAAGTTCGGAATGTTCATCCACTGGGGCATCTACACCGAACTCGCCGGAATTTACGGCGACAAGACCGACGGCGGAGAATGGATGATGCACAGCAAGCAGATCCCTATCAAGGAGTATTCTGCCCTGGCAAAACGTTTCAATCCCGTACGCTTCGATGCCGCCGACTGGGTTTCGCTCGCAGCGGAAGCGGGGCAGAAATATATGGTAGTCACCGCCAAGCATCACGACGGTTTTGCCATGTACGACTCCGATGCAAGCGCCTACAACATAGTGGACGCATCTCCATACGGGAAAGATATCATTGCAGCCCTCGCCTCGGAATGCAAGGCACAGGGGCTGCATTTCGGTTTCTACTACTCCCACATGTTGGACTGGTATCATCCCGGCGCGAACGGCTGCGCCTGGGATCCTGCCCACAAAGGGAGCAGGGAGGCCTACCTCAAGAATATTGCGCTCCCGCAGGTGGACGAACTCCTGACACGCATCCCCAACGTGGATATAGTTTGGTTCGACCAGGGCGGGGACATAACTCCAGACGAGGCCAGGCTCTTCTACGACAAGGTCCGCGCATATCCCAATATAATCCTGAACAACCGCATGGGCGGCGGGATGAAGGGGGACGTGGTGACCCCGGAGCAGTTCATCCCCGCGACCGGATACCCCGGAAGGATCTGGGAGACCTGCATGACCATGAACCGCCACTGGGCATATTGCGCCTACGACGACAACTGGAAAAGTTCCGGAGAACTCATCCGCAAGCTCTCGGAAATCGTGAGCAAGGGGGGAAATCTTCTCCTGAACATAGGCCCGGACAAATACGGCAGCATCCCTCAGATATGCAGGGATAATTTGATGGCAATTGGGTCCTGGATGAAGGTGAACGGCGAGGCGATTTACGGCACCGAGGCCTCTCCATTCCCGTTTTTGCCTTTCGGGTACGCCACCAGAAAGGGGAACACCCTCTATCTGCATATTCACAAGTGGTCGAAGGAAATCAGCGTGCCGTACAGGCTGAAGGTGCGAAAAGCCTGGCTGCTGGCAGATCCCTCTGTGAGGGTGCGCTGCCGGAGCCGGAAGGGTGCCACCACATTCGAACTTCCTCCTTTTTCTCCCGATGCCGCGGTCAGCGTGCTGGCGGTGGAGCTGAAAGAGCAGGTGCCGGTGCAGGCCGTGCCCACGGAAGGGCTGCCGCTTCTGGTGGAAGGGGTCGTGGTTCCGCAGTTGAGCGATGCCGATTTCAAATCTGTCTGGACGGCGGAAGGGCCTTCGGCCACCGTAGAAATCACGCTCCCTACCCGGCAGAACATACAGTGTTTTGCCGCGGTCGAACCTTGGCAGTTATGGGAGAATCCTGTGCAGGCTTACCGGGTGGAAGCCCTGGTGGACGGGGCCTGGACCTGCATTGCCGAAGGAACAGGAAACGGCACTGGCATCACGCTTCCCTTCAGTTCTGTAGCAGCTTCCAGTTTCAGGATTGTCATCAGCAATCCTTCCGGAAAGGCCAGCTGCAGCGAGATAATGCTTTTCAACTAGATTTTTGCTTTCTTAAGCCAAAGGTCCGCCACGCGTTTGTGCCCGGCGGGGGTCGGGTGTATGCCGTCCCATATCCAATAGGAAGGTGCGGGTTCGGTGCTCACCAGCGTTTTAAACGTGGTATCAAAGGGGATTAGGATGGCGCCCGTTTCTTCGCATAATTCGCGCACGCAGGCAATGTGCAGATCAAGAACATCTCATCCGGGGAGCAGCGCTGTTTCGCCAAGGATGACCTGGGCGGAATGATGGCTTTTTTGCAGGCCTGACGTTTTGCACTTTCAAAAATAATTGCTACCTTTGCAGTCCAATACCGCGGGGTAGAGCAGTTGGTAGCTCGTCGGGCTCATAACCCGGAGGTCGCAGGTTCAAGTCCTGCCCCCGCTACTAAACAAAAGATTCGGCAGCCTTTTCCGGCTGCCGGTTTTGTGTAGTAGCGGGGGCGCGTCGGGCTGAATACCAACAACTTAATAAACACGCATTGCGTAAGCGTCAACCATCGGTCGTTATTCGGCTGACCTTGCGCTGAATAACACTGTCGCCCTGACGCGAATGAAAGTTTGTTCCGAAAAATGACCAAAAACGGGAACAAATGCTCAATAATTCCAGATTCGTTCCGAAAATACGGCATTTTTCGGAACAACCAACGCAGCAGTTAAACGTCTAATTGTCAGTGTTTTACCATAAAGAGAATCGGCGAAATTCGGGCTCACCGGATTATTTCCGTGGATTCAGATTGTAAGCATATAGTGCTTCAAGCATAGATTCTGGTAAGTCTAAAGAGGAAGAACTTTAGATCTATTACTCCTCTCAGTTGAGCCCTGAATGCCTTGATTTTGGTATTCAGGGCTTCTGCTGAAGCATTGGTTGAGCGAAAGAGGAAGAAGTTAAGCACATCTTCCTCCCGGGATTGTATGGTTTCTACCAGTGTATGGAAGTCGTCATTTTTGAAGGTCTTCACTTTGGCATACCATTCTCTAAGGCTTTCTCTTGCCGATTCCGGTGTCGCATTTTTATTGTTGAAGATGACTCTGAGAGAATGCGAGAGCCCGTAGGCCTTTTTGATATCAGGATATTGCTCAAAGAGAACTCGGGCTCTTTCCTTTTGACTCTCGGACCATTTGTCAGCTGAGGTCATCAGCAAGTACATACTCCTGGTAAGTAGTTCAGGTGTTGTATCCCCATTGGGAAGTCGATTGGGGACATAGGGCTTCGGTTTTGGAAAAGGCTTGATTCCATTGAGGTATATCTTCACCTTCTTGTAGTGACTGAGGCGTTTCCGTTCGGATTTCTGCCACTCCTTGCGCGCCGCAGCCTCTGCCGACATCGCCTCCCGAAGATATCCCCTCCTCAGGTTCTGTACCGCCTCCAGGGCCATCCGCTGCATGTGGAACCGGTCAAGTGTCTTGTATGCCCAGGGAAAACTTGACTGAACAATAGCTTCCATACTGCCCGAGAAGTCGAGTGTGACCTCTCCCACCTGTTTGCGGATAAGATCCGGAACAAGGTTTATGGCCGAAGAGACATCCTCTACTCGCGTTCCCCGCACAATGGCTGCAATGCTGCCTTTTCGACCATGTCCATCCTTGTTTGAGAGGATTGTGAACAGTTCACCGTCCTTCGTCGATGTCTCATCGATGCTCATGCGCGGACCAAAGTTCTCCGGAAAGACCAAGTACTTGTCGGCATGGGACTTATCCTCCCAGTGCATATAGCCGCTCAGATGTTCTTTGTAGGCTCGCTCCAGCGTGTCCCCGTTAATCTTATAGTAAAACTCCAGCGAACGTGCCGTCACTGGGGAGGTATCCAAGACGTTCTTTTAAAAAAGCCGCAAACTCTTCCGAGTAGCGGGTCCCTTTCGTCGCCAGATTATATACGTTCAATACGACATTGTGCCCTTCTGCGTCCTGCCAGCGTCGACGACGGATATGAAGAACAACCTTCCGGTCCCTAATCGGAAAATCATTGATCAAAGTGGGCTCGGTAAAGCCATTGGGAATCAATGCCCCCTGCTCTTTACTTCGATTGTCGAGCTCGTCCAAATAGATGTGAAGGATCCCGCCACGGTATACTTTCTCCTGAGGTAACGGTTCTTCATCAATACGTACTACATCAAAAAAGTCCAGCATCCCTTCGGGGAGAAGGAAGCTGGACATAAATACATACATTTGTGGGTCTAATGATGTCTTTTTCATGTGTGCAAAGTTATAACTTTACACGGAATCAGACACCTACTAAGAACTTATTCCCCACGGAAAAAACCCGGTGAGCC
>Ga0256407_10006636_pt1 | contig 17779 bp, 17 predicted proteins | sample RumenRJG_04DNA_FD_193489 | JGI IMG/M metagenome (GOLD analysis project Ga0256407, IMG submission 193489) | Bovine rumen microbial communities from Lethbridge, Alberta, Canada - RJG_04 | ecosystem: Host-associated > Mammals > Digestive system > Stomach > Rumen | place: Canada: Alberta...
TATTGATGACCGTGGGTATGATCTTCCTGTCCTTTGTATTACAGAAAACGACGGACCATACCTCATTCACTGCAAGGAAGGCAAAGACCACACCGGAATCCTTTGCGCAATACTGGAATACTTTGCCGGCGCCGCAGCTGATGATGTCAACCGGGATTATATGACCACTTACTATAATTACTATAAGGTTCAGCCGGAGGATGCTGCATACAGCATTATTCTGAATAATAATTTTGTGAAGACACTGAGTAATCTTTTTGAGGTTGATGATTTAGAAGAGGCAGACCTGCAGGAGGAGGCTGAGCAGTACCTGCGGGCAATAGGCCTTACTTCGGAACAGCTGACTGCCCTGGGCGAAAAGCTCAAAAGCGAGTGAAGCAGTTGCATGACAAATATGGATGGGGGCTCCTGCATTAGCTGGAAAATATCAGCTGTAAATGTATTTCAGCAATGAGTCATGCACGTCCAAACCTAAGCACGGCCGCTTCGAGCCTGCTCGTAAGCATTGATTCTGGTTTTCAGGAAAGGAAAAGAGAGACATGGGATTGAAGAAACGGGCAGCATGCTGATTCTGGCAGTTACAGTCGCTTTCTGCCTGCTGGCGGCAGCGGTCCGGGAATCTCCGGCCCGGGCCTGAGGGGGACAGCTATGATCAGAAAATTCAAGGCAATAAAGGGAAAATATATCGAGAAGATATATGGTCAGGACAGGCTGGCTTATGCCATGTCCGACAATGAAGATTTCTATGATCTGATCGCCTGGTCAGAGCGCGGCGGTTATCAGGGGGCTGTCATATATTTCTATGATTTTGAGACGGGAGATGTTTATCAGCCCTTTGAGAAAAAGAAAAATGTTGTATACAGCAGACCGGAATATGCGGACGGATCCTATTATTTCCTTCAGGGTGATTATGATGAAAACACTCTCGTTTTATATCGATATTTCCCGGGCCAAATGCCGCAGGCAGCTGCGGAGCTGAGGCTGGACCAGGTCAATCTCTACAATCTGAGGATCGTGGGAAATCCGGTCCATATTATCAGTCAGGAAGGGGAGCTGCAATGCTATTATCCTGAGGTCTTTTCTTTTCCGCTGCGGCCGAATGAGACGGTATGCTTTATCGAAGAGGGTAAAGTATATATTGAAGCATGGATCGAGGAAGGCTGGGATGATGAAAACGATTGTGCCACCGAAGAGTATAAGTATTATAACAAGGTTATAACTAAGGATTTCCACGGAGATCTTCTTTCAGAAGAAATCGGAGCCCTGCATCAGGCTGCAGACGGAACGTGGTGGATCTCTTAGATTCCGGACTGCCTGTCAACGAAAGTTATGTTCCGGTCTTCTTGTCAACCAAGACTGTTGTTCATTTTATTCAACTGTGCTATAGATGTTTTCTCTCATCGAACTTGCACATATCGGAGCAGGTCTGATCGACGGTCTGATCGCCAGTAATTTTCTTGACGCTCAAGCTATGGCAGCCCCGGCAGCACAATACCTCCGCGGTATTGGTATCGGTCTGCCTGCTCTTATTATGACTGGCGTCCTTGCAGCTGCCATTCATATGGACAGCGGACGAAAACGGGTAATGAGGGCGGCTCTGATCTGCACCGTTATGAACGCTATTATTCGTTTCTGCGGAACTGTCTGCATCTTGTTTTTTGTTTTTGCAAGGCCTATTGCGAGGCTGTATGTTTCTGAGGGGGGAGAGCTCTTGAATATGACAGTCTTTGCGGTGCGCATGATTGCTCTGGAAGCGCCGCTCTACGGGTTTCTTCGACTCAGGATCGCTTATCTTCATGCAGTAAACCGTACCAGGGATATGCAGCTGTTGTCTGTTCTGTCCATTCTGATTTATGTCGTACTGGCAGCCGCTGTTCTCGGCGTAGTCTTCGGCGCATATGGAATTCTGGCCGCCTTTCCCGTGAGCGACTTTTTGTCCCTGGCAACGGTCTGGGCCTGCTGCTCGTTCAAAACCCGCAAGCTGCTCCCGTCAAAGTCCGATTACCGGGCTCTCCCTGAAAACTTCCAGCTCTCTCCCGGCGATGTGATTCTTCTGGATATTCGGGACGAAGATGATGTATCGCTGGTTTCCGAACAGATTCAGATGTTTTGCAAAGGACATGGGATTGACAGAAAAACCCGAGTTGAACGGCGAAAATCGCGCGCACAGCGCAGACAATGCTTCCCTTTGTTGGGATGCGATTTTCGCAACGTTACTTGTACACGCCCTTGATAGGGCGTGTACAAGTAATGGTTATCTGTCAGTTAAATTTGCATTTCGTCGTATTTTTGCCATGTAATAATCCTGCGTGATATAGTAAAAAAAGAAAACGTATTAATTTTGAATGGTGCAGTGCTATTTCTGCTTTTTGCAGTGGATTTATATGTGATGACTCGCAAAACCCTTATGATGGTATCTGCAATAGTATTTCAGAATCCTGTAGGTTATTCAATCACGCACAAAAGGATAAAGACATGAGTGAATTTAAAATTGAACTTTCCCGTACCAGAACTGTGATTGGTGATTTGAAACAACTGGAAACAGCAATGGGTCAATATCAGACAGACCTGACCCAATGTATACCGAAAATACATTTGTCGATAAACTCCATTGCTGTCAACGCAGCCCTCAGAACTCTTTCCAATGAAATCGGTGTAGAAAAAACACAGCTGGCTGAGTTGTCATCGGCATTGGAAAAAATTGTGATGCTCTATGAAAGAGCCGATAATCAAATACTAAGTCAGGATAATGATACAGACACACAAAAGTCAGGAACGGCGGCCGAGGTAGATAAAGATGGTGCCATAGAGAAAGCTCTTCAAACACTGGAGGATATCATTGGTCATGATGCCGTGTCCTTTATTGCCTGCTTGATTGAGGCGCTGAAGAATGTGGAAGGCCTGGGCGATGGTGTTGACATTGCCGCAGGAATCTTAGATGCTATAAATTATATGATCGATGACCTTCAGGATGGAGCGACAATCAATGGTCTTTACGCGGATATTATCGTAGCAGCAGCAGCAACTCTCCTGGCAATGGGGGCAGGAAAAGCGGTAGAGGCTGCTGTCACTACAGCTATTACTTCAGCTTGTGCCGGTGCAACCGGAGGCGTTGGTGCCGCAATCGCACCTTTAGCAGCTGTGATCGGCAAGCTGGTCGGAACCGGTGCAGGTATAGTGACCGGTCATGTAGTGGATGCTTTTAACGAAGCTGACTGGGATCGGGATGGAGAGTCTAATCGCGATGAGGTAAGGAACGCGATAGAATTTATTCTTGACTGGAGAAATCCTGCCGGTAATGATGAAACGTATTATTTGCCGGATGGTATCTGATTTGGATTATATCGAATTAGCGTTCATAATAATAATCGGAGGTAGTTCCTATGAAATATCTTCCCCTCGGAAGTGTTGTGCTGACCAGCAGAAGCACTCATCCTTATATGATTATTGCCAGAAGATTTAAGAAACCCGGGAAGCAGGAATATTTTGACTATCGGGGCGTTCCTTTTCCGGAAGGAAATACAACGGAAGAGAACATCCGCTGCTTTGACCAGGAGGACATAAGGGAAATTCTGTTCACGGGGTATGATTGTGAAATCGAAGAACGCTTTCAGAAGTTTCTTTCATCAAGGAGTAATATGACATGACAACAATCGTTATCACGCTGGCTGTTCTGCTTATATTGTTCTTAACTATTCATATTCTCCTGTTGCATTTCGGAACACATATAGGGAAAAAGGGCCATAAAAATGTACTTCTGCAAAATCTGTTCTGTATCGCGGAAGCCTTGACTGTTTTGATTCTCAGCTGGATGTGTGTGATGTTTTTTCAACCGGACAAGAGGATTTACGTCCTTGGCGCTGCAGTCATAGGTCTTATCCTTTTAGTCAGCGGCATAATAGGAATCAGAGGTACATTAAGAGAGACACCGGAGGACCTCGTGACGGTGTGTTTATCGGAGATTCGCATAGTTCCGGCAGGGTACCATAATCAGGACAGAAAGCTTGAAGGAGTGGTAAATGGAACTAAGAGCTGGTTCATGCTGCGCGGCGCTGATAAAGCTTTGGCTAAACGCATCAAGGATAGCGGACGGAATCATGTCACCGTAGTCTACCATTCCTCAAATCGGAGAATCGAATCCATCTCCCTGTAGAAGACCAGTCTGTATTTGCATAGTCGATCATCCGCACAGCCGCTTGATCGAACTTTTACAGTAAATACAGGATCATCAGGAATTTGGAAAAACATAACAGGCTTGATAGGAGGCTTATTATGAAGAAAGAAGGTTTTTTGCCAATTGGCAGTGTTGTAAAGATAAAAGATACTCCGGATCAGCTTTTCATGATTTTTGGCTGGCTTCAGAAAAGCACTGCAAAAGAAGAAATATATGATTATATTGCAGTGATGTATCCCGAAGGCCTCGCGAATAAGATATTAAGCTTTTATTTCAACGATGAAGACATAGAGGAAGTCTTGTTCAAAGGTTGGCAAAATGAGCAGGAGCAGGAATACAGGGACTATGTTCGTAAGCAGGCAGCCGCCCTGAATCATGGAGAATAGCCAGGATGAACAAACTCCTGAAACGGGCATTCAGTATATTTTTCATGGCTGCCGGTGGAGTTTTGAATCGATTGGGTTGGTGATGGCATGCATTTATTTGATTTCCCAGCGACTTGTAATGTGGTCGGTGGGACTTTTCTTGTATACAGGTGCCGATGATGAAAACGTGGTGCAGCATATCATTGAAAGAAAAGATCATAAAGAATACAATCCATTATATAGAGGACCTGTTTCGGACCAACGCCGGCGGACATGATGCAGGTCATACCCTGCGCGTCTACAGGAATGCCCTTTTGATTGCGGAAAATGAGCAGGATTGTGATACTTTGATCGTCGCACTGGCAGCCCTGCTCCATGATGCGGATGACCACAAGCTGTTTTTTACACAGGACAAGGCAAATGCCAGAGCATTTCTGGAGCGGAATCAGGTTCCCCAGGAAACGATCAACCGGATCTGCCAGGTGATCGACTCGGTTTCATTCAGCCGGAACAAGGGCCGCCCTCCCGGGACATTGGAGGGGAAAATAGTGCAGGACGCAGACCGCCTGGACGCCATGGGTGCTGTCGGGATCGCAAGGACATTTGCCTATGGCGGTGAGCATGGAAGAGCCATGCAGGAATCCGTGCAGCATTTTTACGATAAGTTGCTGCGGCTGAAGGGTCTTATGAACACGGAAACAGGAAAACAGATGGCAGAAAAAAGGCATGCTTTCCTGGAGCAGTTTCTGGAAGAATATAAGCAGGAAACAGCAATTCAGGACCTTGTCCCCAAGTCGGATTTTTAAGGTGATCAGAAGGACGTACATGTTTGCGGGCACCTGCCCATGGAGCTGAAATATGATTAAGCGGACACATGAAACGCCGTGCGGCTGCATTCATTACTGGGTCAGCAGAGCGGCAGAAACGAACTCCCCTCAATTGGTGTTTCTTCCGGGACTCACAGCAGATCACAGGTTGTTTATTAAACAGATTAAATATTTTGAGGGGAAATATCCGGTATTTGTCTGGGATGCGCCGGGTCATGCTTTATCATGGCCTTTTTCGTTCGATTTCAATCTGATGGATAAAGCCCGATGGCTGGATGAAATATTGACCCGGGAAGGATTTGATCAACCGGTCATAGTCGGCCAGTCTATGGGGGGATATGTGGGGCAGGCATATGCTCGGCTGTTCCCGGAGAAACTGAAAGGATTTGTCTCCATTGATTCCGCGCCGCTGCAGCGGGAATATGTCACTGCCATTGAAATCTGGCTGCTGAAGAGAATGGAACCGGTCTATCGGCATTATCCCTGGAAAGCTCTGTTGAAGTCCGGCACAAAAGGCGTTGCAGCGACAGCTTACGGAAGAAAGCTCATGCATAAGATCATGATGACCTATGACGGGGATCAGGAGAGATATGCCAAAATCGCAGGCCATGGATTTAAGATTCTGGCAGAGGCGATGGAGGAGGATCTTCCCTACGAGATCAAATGCCCGGCTCTGCTGATCTGCGGGGAAAAAGACCATGCCGGTTCCTGTATAAGATATAATAAAGCATGGCATAGAAAAACAGGAATACCCCTTGAATGGATTGCAGGAGCAGGCCATAATTCCAATACAGATGCACCGGAAACCGTTAACCGCCTTATAGAAAAGCTGGTTTTGGAAATACACAAGTGATGACTATGAAAAGAATACTGATCTGGAGCCTTGTTATATTACTGTTTCTGAATCATACCGCGCTGGTTTATGCAGACGAAGTATCTGAAGCAGACGAAGTATCTGAAGCAGATGAAGAACATGAAGCAGAAGTATCGGATAAAACCATAGACCTGGTTGATGTTTTTTATACAAAGACAACAGAGGAAGATCACTCTCTGCATGTTCCTTTCAACCGCTCCTGGTTCAGGAATGACGCACGAGTTTACAATCATGATCTGGCCAAGCTGTCTCTGGGGCTGGCGACTTCCGCATTCCGGCCGGAAAGCCCTCTTTCCAAAAAAAGCCAGCCGGCAGACTATAATCTGCGGTCCTTTCTGGAGCAGGCAGGGTTTGTCAATCTGCGCAGTGACGATTACGATAAGGATCCCAGTAAGTATACCGTTTCCACGGTGATGGGACATCAGACGATCGGTGAAGGGGAGGATTCCTTTGAACTGATCGCCGTTGGAATCTGCGGACAGGGATATGCGGACGAGTGGGAATCCAATCTGTCCGTCGGCACAGGGAAGAATCCCACCGGTTTCTCCAGTGCTGCCCACCTTGTATATGACCGTGTATTCGGCTATATTTCGGAGAACCACCTCAAGGGAAAGATGAAGATCTGGGTCTCCGGCTTCTCAAGGGCTGCGGCTGTTTCCAACATCACTGCGTCGCTTCTGTCAGATTCGGATACCTTCTCTCAGGAAAACGTATTTGCCTACACATTCGCGACGCCGATGACCGTTCGCGACAAAGAACCGAAATCATATGAGAACATCTTCAATATCTGCGGGAAAATGGATCCGGTTACCAACATTCCGTTTGCGGACTGGGGCTATTCCCGATATGGTATTACTTTGTCCACGCCGGCCATGGAAACCGATTCTGATTTCTGGACAAAACGAAAGAAGGCAGATGAAGTATACAAAGAGGTGACCGGTATTTCCTATTGGGCAAATCCGGACATAAGCGGCCAGCTGAGAGTACTGATCGACTGTCTGCTGCACATCTGTCCGGATGTGGAAACCTATCATAAAAGTCTGGAAAAATATCTGATTTCTTTATGGGAAAAGCATGATGCGGTCAGTCTTATGACACGTCTTCTGGAAATGGCAGAGGATCCGGTTCTGATCAATGATGATAACCGGCTGGAAGCAAATATTCTGATGAACCAGATCTCATATCTATTATTGGATTATGTGGGCACGCAGAACGCTTTCCGCAGGTTTAACCAGAATGCTTCTGTCGGAGCGAATTTTATGCAGGCACATACACCGGAACTATATGTATCCTGGGTTTTCTCTGTGGATGATGCGGCGGAATTGTACAGTGATTCTGTCAATTATACTTTGCTCTATGTCAATGGTGATACTGAAGTTACGCTCTCCAGGGATGATAAAGTCCTGGAAACGCTTGAGACGGGCGAAAGCAATCTCGATTCTCACCATTACCTGGGTGTCCGTGACCATAAAATCACAGTTTTGATTCCCCGTGATCACAAGTACACAATTTCCATGCGTTCCAACAGGGAGCAGACCGTGGAGGTTTTTGAGGCGGATTTTCAGGTGGGAAGACATGCACCGGAAGAAACGCTGAAGTATTCCAGCAATATGAAGACCGATGATGTGATGACCGTCAAGTACGATGTGTCGTCCAGAACCTTAATCCCAGATCGTTCTTCTATAGCTTTCACGCATTATGAGCAGGAAAAGTCAATTACAAGGGTGGATCTGATGCTGAATGCATACAGTTATTCGGAGACGGTGACATGGAGAGATTTGGTTCTCTTCTTCCTGATGACAGCGGTTCTGTCGGTTATAACGGTCTTATTTGTGATCTCGCTGCTGTCCATGTGGATCCGCCATCGCTACAAACGAAAGCGTGGATTTATACCGGAAGACACACGTTTTCGTCCTCTTCCGATCATTTGCTTCTTCCTCATTCTGGAGGTTTTCCTGACCAAGGAGTTCCTCACTGCTCTTTATAATATCTCTCCGTCAGAGATCAACTCTTTCAAGATTGTAATAGGCGCTTTGATTCTGATCATTGCATTTTACGGATACAGGAGAAAAAAGAACAGATTCCATCGGATCATTATCTATGCGGCAGCCCTGCTGACCGGTGCAGATGTTATGATGACAACGTCCATTACTGTAGGTGCAGTGCTCTATATCGCAGCTTATATCCTGCTCTGCGTGAACTACGCAAGGGAAGACAGACCCGGAATATTCCGGATCCTGATATGGATCGCGCTGTCTGCCGCGGCAATCTGTTTCCTGATGAGTAAAGTGGAGGGTGATTTTGGCTATCTGTTTTACCTGGCTGCCCTGTATATTATTTCAGGAACTGCTCTTGTGGTGACATCATTTACGCACTCTGCCAGGATCTCCCGCGGCTCCTTCCTCCTTTTTACGGCAGGGATCCTGATCGTCCTGAACACTGCCAGGGGAAATAATTTCTTTTTGCACTTCGGCTCTGCTGCCCTGCATTATATAGCAATGTGCATAGTGGCCAGTGCGGGAAGCGGCTTTACATTGCCGACGCTCGTTCCTGAATATGCCTCCGGGCCTGAGGAAAAGCCGGCATGACCCTCTTGCGGGGCACAAGACTCCCGGGGCTCAAGACTTCCGGGGCTTAAGATTCCCAGGGCTCAAGACCCGGTTTCTGCGTGGAGAACGATGGTTGTGGTGCCCGGCGTCAGAGGAGCGGCATATTCTGTGTCATCTGCGGCATAGCCCTCAGGCGGCTGCAGAATGTGGATCGTATACGTGCCGGCTTCCCGGTCAAATCCCGCGGTACCGTCGTCGCCGGTTTCTCCCAGTATGCACTCCGTATCCGAGCAGAACTGAACCTTCACTCCGGGGACGGGTGTCCCCTCTTCATCAGTCACAAGGACGAGATAAGTTCCTTCATCTTTTTCGGCGGCAGTCTGCGGAAGGGAGGGCCCGGCACTGCCGGCGGATGCCTGCTCGTAGAGCGCTTCGAGCGCCCGGGGAGTGACGGAACCCTTCCGGTTGTAGATGACCACACCATCCCGGTTCAGGACAATCGTCTGCGGCAGGGTCGTGGAACCGTTTACGATGTGCCATATATTGTCATCCTCCGAGTCCAGAGCAAAGGGGATGCTATAACCCTTATCAGCAAGATAGACCTCCGGATCGTCTGTCACGACAGAGGAGTGGACAGCCAGCATGGCAATATCATCCCCGTGCTCACGGTAGAAGGCATCAAAGTGGGGCAGCTCCTGCAGGCAGGGAGTACAGTAGGTGGCCCAGAGGTTGATGAAGGTCACTTTGCCCCGCGTCTCAGTGAGGGTAAAGGTTGAGCCGTCAAAACAGTTGATCGTGAAGTCCTCCAGCTGTTGGCCGACTTCAAAGCCGACAGGTGTGCCGCTGTCTGTCTGTGCAGCCGCGGCATCTGCGCCGGCCTGTTTTGCTTCCCTGGCTGCCGGATCAAGGTAATTGAACCAGAGCAGGGCAAAGCACAGTACAGCCAGTGCAATACCCCATGCAATACGGCCGGTAGTGTCCCGCTTTTTCTGATCTTCTTCTTTGCAGGCTCCGGCAGGAGCTTTGAGGGTGACCCCTCCGGCTTTGAGCGAAATGGCTTTTCGGGCACAGACGTCCATACACCCGGCGCAGTGGATGCACTCATGATCACCTACATGCCTGACATCCATGCCGCAGTGGCGGACGCAGTTTCCGCAGCCATTGCATTTGTCCCCATCTACTTTCACACCGACCAGACAGAAGCGGTTGAACAGGCCATAGACGGCCCCCAGAGGGCAGATGAAGCGGCAGAAGCTGCGGTAGCAGAAAATGCAGGCAAGGCTTATGATGATCAGGATGACAAATTTGCGCGTGAAGAAGATACCGAGCATATTGAACAGGCCGCTGTTGGCCGGGTTGGAGAGCAGGCCGACAGCGCCTTCCAGTGTACCGGCCGGGCAGATGTACTTACAGAAGCCCGGCATGGGCATATCGTGCTTCAGGCCGTACCAGAGAGGAATCGCGACCGCAAAGTAAGCTAAAAACACATACTTCAGATATGTCAGAAGCCGGGTCACCCGGCTCTTTTTGATTTTAAACGTCGGTATTTTGTGCAGCAGTTCCTGAATCAGTCCCAGCGGGCAGAGCCAGCCGCAGATGGTGCGGCCCAGTACAGTGCCGAACAGCAGGAGAATGCCCATTATGTACCAGCCGGCCCTGTGACCGGCCGCGGCCAGCGCATTCTGCAGTGCCCCCAGCGGACAGGAACCGACTGCTCCCGGGCAGGAATAGCAGTTGAGGCCCGGAACACAGGCATATTTTGCCTTCCCGGTATAAATATCGCCGTCAATGAAGCCCTTCAGGTGCGCATTGTGGAGCAGCGCACTGTAGAGCTGGATCAGTCTTCTGGTCGATGGCCGGCAATTCTGCCTCCAGTTTGTTTTTGTCTCATCCAAGGCCGATACACTCCGTACATATCTTTACCGCTTTGCCGAAAACATCCCTTGCGCTCCCGTTGAGGACCCCTGCCGCAATCAGAGCGATCGCTGTGATCAGCAGCACCATACGCACCTTCTTTGCTCCGGACACTTTGTTTTCTGCTATGCCGCCGTTCACTGCCTTGAGGACATTTTTGCTCTTCCCGTACATGCCTCCCGTCGGAGCGGCATCGCGGGGAGGAATCCCGGAAAGGGCTTCTCCGATGGGATCATTGGGAGTATGGTTCTTCCTGTTCAGAACCAGTCCTGCCGCGGTGATTCCGACAGCCCCGAAGAAGGCTGGAGCAATTTTGCGTAAGGCTTTTGCTGCGATCTCCCGGGAAAAGATTGCTGCCAGAGGATCCTCCGCGCGCAGGGCGGCGCCGTCCTGATAGATGCCGATCACGGCTGCAATCAGCAGCCCGGCCAGCAGGATGTATAGAATTGATTGAATGATCAGAAATAATCCGGCATTTTTCATAGCAGCTTTTAAATTGCTGATAACCTTTTTCATTTTTCCACCTTTCGGACAGTCTTCGCCCCTTCTTCCACACTATCATAATCCTTCTCTTTTTTCCACCAATATGCTCTGCGCAGCACGGGTGTAATACTTGTCTTTTCCGCACGCCTGTCTTATTATTTTTATGGAACTATAACCTTGATTGGAAACTGATAACTGATAGCATTTAGTCGTTTTCTCGTTTTCTAATGAAAGAGGGTGCCATGAAAATACTTGTATTATTAAAAGAAGTTCCGGTAGTCTCCGAAATCAGGATCAATCGTCAATATTTTACGATTGACAGAAGCGGTGTCGGCAAGATGATGAACCCGGCAGATCGCCATGCGATCGAAGCAGCGCTGAAGCTGGCCGATACCCGGGGCGGTGAGGTCACTGCCATAACCATGGGGCCGGAGAGCAGTGAGAGCATTCTGCGCGAAGCTGCGTCCCTGGGTGTTAAAGCGGCATACCGGCTGACGGACAAGGCTTTCGCAGGAGCGGACACGCTTGCTACGGCAACAATATTGAAGGCTGCAATCGATGCAACCGGTCCTTATGATGCCGTTTTCTGCGGTGCCAGTTCAATTGACGGTGTGACCGGACAGATCCCGGCCAAACTCGGTACCATGCTGGGCTGCGGCATTCTTACCAATGCCTGCAAGATCGAGATCACAGATGCCGGTTTGACGATCGACCGCAAAGCCGGTACCGGCTATGAGAAGCTGACCGCTTCATTCCCCCTTGTCTGTTCTGTCACAGAGGATGCCAATACACCGAGAAAGCCTTCCATCAAAGGCAGAACGATGTCCAAAAGGCTTGTTATTGAAGTGCTGGATAATGAGAAGCTGCAGATTCCGGCAGAAGGCATAAAGAGCCCGTCCAAGGTGATCGGCTTGTTCCCGCCGCCTGCGCTTGAAAAGGGACAGATGATCCCGGGTGAGGATCCGGAAGCGGCTGTCGCGGAACTGGTTGAATTATTGCAGGAACAAGCGGCCTTTTGATTGAGATCAATCAGACTGAGAGATTTATTTGATGAAGAGATCCATTCATGAAGAGATCCATTCGATGAAGAGATCCATTCGATGAAGAGATTCATTCGATGAAGAGATTCATGTGATCGAGATTAAAAGGAGGAAACCAAGGAGGAAGACCATGAGCAATCAGAATATCTGGGTATTTTTTGAATTGTCTGACGGCCGGCCTAAGAGAGTCTGCCTTGAAATGATGCAGAAAGCAAAGGCACTCGCAGAAGGAAGCTCCGGGAAGGCTGCAGCCGTGATCATAGATCCGGAACCGGAAGAAGCATGCAAAGCTGCCTTTGAAAACGGCGCGGACCAGGTCCTGATCGTGCGGCAGAAATTTTTCTTTGAGAGCGCGGCATATATTCTGGAAAAACTGGCGGGAAAATATGAGCCGAAAATTGTCATGATCGGCGCAACGACTGAAGGACGGGACCTTGCAGCGTCTGCAAGCGCACGTCTTCACTGCGGAATCGCAAGTGAATGTACGGATGTGGTTATCACAGGCAGCGGCGTTTTCTGGATCCGTCCGTCCTACGATGGCAGGCTGAATACCAATATCGGCATTGAGGAAGCTCCCATGATCGGTACCTTCAAACCGGGCATCTTTAAACTGGAGGAGCCTGCAGCCGGCAGAAGCGGCGAGACGGTGGAGGAAGCCATCGAGGTGCCGGCAGGGATACTGCTCACACAGCTTCTGGGCTTCACGCCGGACGATGAGCTGACAAAAGCCAACATTGAGGACGCTGAGATCATTGTCGCAGGCGGCCGCGGCGTCGGAAGCAAAGAGGGGTTCGGTCAGCTGTATGAACTGGCAGCAGCACTTGGCGGCAGTGTCGGCGCAAGCCGGGCCGCAGTGGATGAGGGCTGGATCGGAAAAGATTACCAGATCGGCATTACCGGCAAGACGGTTGCACCCAGGCTGTATATCGGCTTTGGCATATCCGGCGCCCTGCCCCATGTCAACGGAATCAAGGAATCCGATATTATCGTGGCAGTGAATACAGACCCGAACGCGCCGATCTTCGGTGTGGCAAATTACGGAATCGTTGCCGATCTGAATGTCATATGCCCTGCACTGACAAAGAAAGTCAAAGAGATGAAGGGATAAGATCCAGGACGTCTCCGCCGCAAGGCGGAAAACTACATTGCGCGGGCTGTGTCATTTAAAAAAGGGGCTGTGGGGTTTCACAGTCCCTTTTCCATTAACCTGAACATACCGATAGCGATAAGCAAACCCTGAAAATAGCAAAAGCGCAATGGAGACAGATGGAAACCGGCGGTTGCAACCGCAAGTTGACAAATTGACAAGGCAGATTGGTAGTCTGCAATCCTTATTAGGAGTATATTTGTTTCAGTACAGGCCCACCTGAAATTCGAGGTGTTTTGCGCGGCTATTTCGCGCAAAACCCGAGTGTAACGGCGCGCGGCGCACGCAAAGCGATGTTGGAATCGCCGCGCGCAGCGTTACATGTACACGCCCTTCGAGGGGGCGTGTACTGTAACGTATATTTTGAGCAGATGAAGGCATTACACATAAAACCAATATACTCGAATCATGGAGGAAATGAGATGATCCTTGCAGACAAGATTATAGAAAACAGAAAGAAAAACAACTGGTCCCAGGAGGAGCTGGCAGAGAAGCTGGGAGTTTCCAGGCAGTCCGTGTCCAAATGGGAGAGCGCCCAGGCAATACCGGATATGAAGAAGATTCTGCAGCTCTCGGAGATCTTCGGTGTAAGCACAGATTATCTGATCAGGGACGAGATTGAGGAAGCCCCGGTCCCGGAACAGGCTCCTGTGGACAACGGGCTGGAAGAGACAGTCAGAAGCGTCTCCATGGAGGAGGCGGCTTCCTTTCTGAAATATAATGAGAAGGAATCCCGCGCGGTATCCACCGGTGTCATGATGTGCATTGTGTCTCCCGTGATCCTGATCCTCCTGGTGCAGCTTGCGGAAATCGGATATCTTCCTCTGGAGAGTGCGATTGCTGAAATCGCGGGAACGGCAATTCTTCTGATCATCATAGCGGTTGCTGTAGGATTGTTTATCAGAGAAGGGATGCGGGGGAAAAGATACGAATATCTGGAAAAGATCGATATCGAAACAGAGTACGGTGTGGACGGAATGGTGAAGGAGCGCCGGGACACCTATGCGGAGACACACAGCAGACGGTTGATCATCGGGGTTATGCTGTGCATTATCTCCGCAGTGCCTCTGCTCGGTATTGAGGCAGTCAAATACTCCAACAACAGTGATCTGCTTCCCGCACTGGGCATTGCCCTGCTTCTGATCATGTGTGCTGTCGGAGTCAAGCTGATTGTCCTTACTTCGATCAGGCAGGGCGGATATGACAGACTGCTGGAAGAAGGCGACTACAGCAGACTGAATAAGAAGGCCGGAAAGTATGACGGCATCTACTGGGCGATTGCGACGGCAGTTTATCTGTGCTGGAGCTTTGCGACTTCCCGCTGGGAGTTCACCTGGATCGTATGGCCTGTGGCAGGTGTCCTGTTCGCGGCTTACAGGGAGATCATGAAAGCAATTGTCCGCTCCAGATGAGGGCATAATCGGAAACCACTTGCAAAATACCCCGCGGTTCATTCAGGCGGGGTATTTTTGCGTACAGATTCAAGCGGAGGCTGTACTGCAGCTTCGTTTTAAAGATAACGATTTAATAGACAAGACACACTTTTTCTCTCCTGATATGTTAAGATAAAAATGGTTTTGCGACGGACAAGGTATGGCAGTTTCCCGGATGCTTTGCTGTCACTGCCGTCACCGCACAAAAGACAACAGGAGGTAATTGTTTTTTATGAGCTTCTTCACTCTGAAAAATGGAGAGAAACTGTATTATGAGGACAGAGGAGAGGGATCGGATACAGTGATCATGATGCACGGCTGGACAAGTACTCACGAGATCTATGTGAAGCCGGCGGAAATGCTGCAGAAACATGCCAGGTGCATCATTTATGATCATCGGGGACACGGGGGAAGCAAAGATGCGAAAGGCGAAAACCCCACCATGGAAACGCTGGCGGAAGATCTGAATGAACTTATTCAAGGGCTTTCACTCTCCAATATCACACTTATGGGATGGTCCATGGGCGCCGGTGTTGTATTCAACTACATCCGACTCTATGGCTGCAGCGCCCTGAAGCAGATCATCCTCTGCGATATGACACCAAAGCAGCTCAATGATGAGGAGTGGAAGCTCGGGCTGTATAAGGGAAGATATACCAGGCAGGATATGGAACAGGAAGCGAATATGGATTTTTATACCCGGTATAAAAATTTTGCTGTCGGAGCTATGCCAAAACTGGGGAAGATTCCGGGCTTTCTCCTTAAGAAACCTCTGAAAGAAATATTGGCAAAATGCGATGAATCCGTTCTGAAGAGTCTGGCGGTATCCATGAAAACCCAGGATAACCGCCCGGTCGCAGGACAGATTACAGTGCCGGTCACTTATTTTTATGCAGATCCCGGCTCCCTGTTCTCACCGGTTCTTGCAGACTGGTACAAAGAACATGTAGTGACACCGTTCAGGGCTGTCCGCTTCCCGAATAGTACACATATGCTGATCAGAGAATACCCTGAGAAGTTTGCGGAGGAAGTCAGCACGGTCCTTCACTCTTCCGAACATGTCTGAGCACGTTAGTGCACAGACGACGTCAACAAATGTAAAGCCTATGTCAGAGAAATACGCATTTTAAAGACCGCGAGGGTATATTGCACCTGGGTCTTTGCAGACAATTGAAAGGAGGTTTGCGGGCCTGAACAAGTCAGATGACTTGATCCCCCCGCATCAAAAAAGATGAAAAAGAAAATTATTGCACTGCTGCTTATTGGAACTTTTTGTCTTTCCCTGACTGCCTGCGGAGGCGGTGTCGCCAAAACATCTCAGGACAGTAATTTTGAGAAAAAAGTCCTGCACATAGAAGACGATGCACAGGCAGAATCCGATGAAGAAGCAGGAGATGAGGACGACTATCAGCTTGAAATCCCGGATGCCATCACAAATATCAGCCCGGAAGATGATCAGGCGTTAACAGGTGTATTGACGGAAGACGCTTATCGGAATGACTATTTCGGGATTACGATCAACAAGATCGAGGGCGGTACAATAGAGAGTCTGATGGATTCGGGCACTGATATTATGCCGTTGAGCGAAACCTATACAAACGGAAATGGCTGTATTATGATCAGTACACGCAGCGCCTATAATGAATGCTCTATATCTATGACTGTTTCTGCTGTCACTTCGAAAGATCAGGGGAAAAAAGAAGAGGATCTGGCTCAGGAACGTTATGATCTGGAGCAGGGTATCAATGAAGCGATGGGATATAAAGCGGAGTGTGCTGTTGAAACCATCAATATAGCCGGAGAGGATCATCATGCCTATACTGAGATTTCTGATACAGAAGGCGGCAGGGCAAAATCTGCAACGGTTTGTATCATCAAGGGTGATTTTCAAAGCAATATAAGTATTTATGCCCCTGAAGACCAATTTGAAGAAGTACTTAAGTATATTGAAGGAAATTGATTGCTGCTTCTGACTCGAGAGTGAGCAGAATAATAAGGAATCATCGATCGTCTGAACAGAGTAAAACGCCCCATCTCAGGGAAACTGGAAGTAAAGGGCCTTGTACATGCTGCAGCAAATGCTGCTTTGTGCAAGACCCTTTTTCATTTGCAAAATGCCTATTGACATAGTATGCGTATAGATTATATTGTTATACTCAAATACAGAATATTTCGGCATGGGAACCAATCCAATTCTCAGAGAGGGTAATAAAATGAAATCCATATTGATCAAGGACACAACGAGGGAGGAGCGGCAGCAGATCGTCCACCAGGCGCTGTGGGGCGCATGCGGCATCGACTGCGAGTTCTGTTCCGGCTGCGACAACCGCGGCGGCGGACGAATCGAGAGCATCTACCAGCCCTATATCGATGGCCTGAAGGAAATCCGGGAAATCAATGCGGAGTACAACGCTCCGTTTGTCCGGTGACGGGCTTATGGATGAATACAACTGAATAGTGTATGCAGGCTGAAAGCGTTTGTTTTCAAAGAACTTATAAGTCTTTTGAAAGCAGGCGCTTTTTTCAGATGTTTGTGCTGCGGGACAGTCCAAACATCCCCTGAGCCTTCACCGTTTTCGACTTCGCGAAAACGGTGAAGGCTGCTGCGCTGGGGAGAATCAGATTGGTAAGAAAGAGGAAAACAGTTCGATAGATAGAGAACTTTGGAACGAACCTGTTGTACAATAAGGACAGGGAGGAAAAATCATATGCGTATCTTAAAAAAAATAGCCATATTGATCCTGGCTGTTCTCTTTCTTTCAGCCTGCTCACGTAAAGAGGAGAACGGCGTATTTATCCGCATCGACAGGGATGATCCCAATGCCTGGAAGGAAGAGCTTTCCAACGTGCGTTTTCTGCAGGATGAGGGTATGTCCGGAAGCGCACAGTTCTCCGAAACACAGTTCCATGATCTTGCAGTAAAACTCAGGGAACAAGCAGAAGATGTCTGGATCGTCGACTGCCGGCTGGAGA
>Ga0256407_10006639_pt1 | contig 17767 bp, 19 predicted proteins | sample RumenRJG_04DNA_FD_193489 | JGI IMG/M metagenome (GOLD analysis project Ga0256407, IMG submission 193489) | Bovine rumen microbial communities from Lethbridge, Alberta, Canada - RJG_04 | ecosystem: Host-associated > Mammals > Digestive system > Stomach > Rumen | place: Canada: Alberta...
CAATTACTAAACAATGCAGTGAGGCTTAAAAATGAATACAAATATTAAAACTAGAGAATATACTACTGTATCTGAAGTCTCAGGTCCTTTGATGATTGTTGAAGGAGTAGAAGGCGTTGGTTACAATGAAATTGTAGATATTGAAACACCTGATGGTGAAAAAAGAAGTGGTCAAGTTCTTGAAGTAACTAAAGACGTTGCTGTTATCCAAGTTTTCGAAGGAACTAATGATTTAAACACTAAAAACACTAAAACTAGATTCACAGGTCAAACTGCAAAAATTGGTGTTTCAAGAGATATGATGGGCCGTATCTTTAACGGTATCGGTAAACCTATTGATGGCGGACCTGAAATCATTCCTGATGAAGAATTGGATATTAACGGTGCTCCGATGAACCCTGCTTCCCGTGAGTTCCCTGAAGAATTTATTCAAACTGGTATCTCTACCATTGACGGAATGAACACATTAGTAAGGGGACAAAAACTTCCTATTTTCTCAGGATCTGGTTTACCTCACAACGATTTAGCTGTACAGATTGCAAGACAAGCTAAAGTATTAGGTGCTGACGATGAGTTTGCAGTAATTTTCGCAGCTATGGGTATTACCAACGAAGAAGCAAACTTCTTCATGAGAGATTTCGAACGTACTGGAGCTTTAGAAAAATTAACAGTATTCATGAACTTAGCAGACGACCCTGCTATTGAAAGAATCTTAACTCCAAAAATGGCTTTAACAACTGCTGAATATTATGCATTTACCTTAGGTATGCAAGTATTGGTTATCTTAACAGATATGACCAACTACTGTGAAGCTTTAAGGGAAATTTCCGCAGCAAGGGAAGAAGTACCTGGAAGAAGAGGTTATCCTGGTTACATGTACACTGACCTTGCAGGTATTTATGAAAGAGCAGGACGTATTGATGGTAAAGAAGGTTCAATTACTCAGATGCCTATCTTAGTTATGCCTCAAGACGATATTACTCACCCTATTCCAGATTTAACTGGATATATTACTGAAGGGCAAATTGTATTAAGCAGAGAAATCTCCAGGAAAGGTATTTATCCTCCTGTGGATGTACTTCCTTCACTCTCTCGTTTGATGAGTGGTGGTATCGGCGGAGACAAAACTCGTGATGATCACAGTGGAGTATCTGACCAACTTTATTCTGCTTATGCAGAAGGTCGTGAGTTAAGAGACTTGGTTGCAGTTGTAGGGGAAGAAGCACTTACAGAAAGAGATCAAAAATTCTTAGAGTTCGCTCAAGCATTTGAAGATAGATTCATTACTCAAAGTAAAGATGAAGACAGAACTATCTTTGAAACTTTAGATCTCGGTTGGGATTTACTCAAAATCTTACCTAAAACAGAACTCAAAAGGGTTAAAGAAGAATTTGTCGAACAATACCTTCCAAAAGATTAAATTCATTTGTTTAAAACAGGTGATTAAATGGCACAAGATATTATTGATGGAATTAATCCGACAAGGATGGAGTTATTATCTCTTAAAAACAGGACTAAACTTGCTGTTAAAGGGCATGGTTTACTCAAAGAAAAAAGAGATGCTTTAATCAAAGAGTTTTTTGATATCTTGGATCGTGTTAAAGGTATTCGTGAAAATGCAGAAAAAAGTTTACAGGAAGCTAATGATGCATTAATAGAAGCCCAAATTGCGATGGGTGATTTAGCTGTAAAAAAAGCGTCTTTATCAGTTAAAGAATCTATTGATGTTAATATTTCTTCAAGAAGTGTAATGGGTGTTAATGTACCGGTAACCGATATTAAAATGGAAGAAAGATCCATTATTGATAGAGGTTACGGTTTTTCAGACACTACAATTCAATTAGATGAAGCTGCAAAAAAATTCGAGGAATCTCTTAAATATTTAATTGAACTTGGTGAAGTGGAAAAAACTATTTTCTTATTAGCTGAGGAAATTGAATCAACTAAACGTAGAGTAAATGCTTTAGAACATATTATGATTCCAAGATTCGAAAATACTGAAAAGTATATTGATATGAGACTCCAAGAAATGGAAAGGGAAAACTTTGTTCGTTTGAAAATGATTAGGTCTACTATTGAGAAAAATGAAAAAGCTCAAGCTGCAAAAGAGGCCGCAGAATAAGATTTTTATCTTATTCTCATCATTTTCAATTTATTATTCTTTTTTTTTTGAAATTTTTAATTTATGGTGTAAAAAAATGAAAAGAAATCCGATTGACCAATTTTTAAAGGATCCAGATAATAAAGCTAAACTTTTTGTATGGATGACTTATGCTATGATTATAACTACTTTTTTAATAACAATAGGATTTTTATTCTTCATATTGCATCTAGTCGGCATTTTTTAAGTTATTTCTTACAATCCGAGAACTATTTTCAACTTTTTCATATAATTCTTTAAAATTTGTATTTTTATCTATTATTGTAAGTAACGGTTCTGATTTTTCGGTTATTGTACCGGTGTGAGGTAAATCGTAAATATTATCCAAATATATTTTTGAGTATTTATTTCGACATGGTGCGTAAATAATTTTTTTATAGGCATAATATTTTGCTTTTGGAATTTCAACAGGTTCGTTCAGGCAGCTTTTTATATGCGCATCCAACATATTAATTTGCAGGGATTTTTCTATGCATTCAAAAGTTCCCTGTATTCTTGGGTTTATTTCTATTACATATAATCCATTTTTATTTAAAATATAATCTATTCCGTTTGAACCAATTAAATCAAATTCATAAGCTAATTTTTGACTTGTTTCAATCATATCATTGTTTATTTTATCAATGTCTTTGACTTTTCTCATTATGCTTTCATTCGTGAGGGGTAATATGTTTCCAATATAAATGAAGCTGTTATTTTTTTCAAAGTCATTTTCAGTCAATAATCGTGAATTCATTATTGTTTTTTTAGAATTCTTGCTTCCAAGTATTGATGAACTTAAATTTATTCCGTGAACATATTCCTGGAGGATATAATTTTCACCATCATTTAATTGAAGAGAGCCATCATTATTCAAAAGATTTATGTTATAACCTCCGGATCCTTTAAGAGGTTTTATAATATATTTAACATTAGGTTTATTTTTACTAATTTCAATTGCTTCATCTACATCTTTTATCAAAAAAGTTTCAGGTGTTTTAAATTCATCTTTGATTTTTTTATAAAATTTAAATTTATCCTCAATATTGGAGACCTTTTTGCTTCCTAAAATCTTTTTTTGATCTTTTTTTGCAAAATCACTTGGTGAAACTCCAGAAATGGGAATAATGTAATCAGCTTCATTAATATAATCTTTTGAAAAGTCTAAAATATCTTTACTGTTAAAATTATCCTCAAAAATGCCGGAACTTTCATTTTCTTTTTCTTCAAGAATAATTTTTTGATTTTTAATTTTGGGAGTATCTGAGGTAGAAAAATAGCTGGTTGAAAATATATTATAATTTAATTTTAATGCACTGTTAAGCATACTTCTTGTATTAATTCCAATAAGAAATATATTTTCCATAAAAAATCTCATAAAAAAGTTATTTGAATAGTCCCGAGCGGAGTCGAACCGCCGTCTCCGGGTCCAAAGCCTAGAAGGATTACCACTACCCTACGGGACTGTGTTGCTATATAACAACATTTTAATATATATTTTAAGTAGTATTTAAATGTATCGTTTTACTTTAATTTTTTGTAAAATAAGCATTTGTCTCCCCATTTGCAATTATTACAGATTTTTTCAACACTTTTTAATGTATTGAATTTTAAAAACACTTCGTTGAATAAATCTGGGGAGTTATATTTATTTTTATATTCAAGTTGAGATAATACTTCATCATCCATGTTAACAATAATTCTGTTCTGTTTTTCATTTTCACATAAATCATTCTTTAAATTGGGGCAGGATGAACAAATATCATCAGGAGTGTTTGTTAATATGATTGTACAATCTTCAGACTTTCTTAAATCATTGATACGAGCCATATTTGAAACAAAATCTTCACTATAACCATATCCTTGAAAGCCTTGAAGACATAATAAATGATGGCCACGTAATTTTATTGCCATAAAAATCAAAAAAAATAGTAAAAAAGGTTAAAAATTAACCTTTTATTCTTTTGGTAAGAAAACTTTGGATAATCCAGCCGTACCTGCAATCTTAATAAGGTCTCCAAATATAAATGGAACAAGACCCATTAATAATAAATCTACAACACCTAATACAGTACCTTGGGTTAAGTACACCCATACTGCTAATCCTATAAGACCAGGAATGTAAATTAATGCAAAGTTAGCTATGCTGATAACTGCGAACATACGGGTAAAATTACGTGCAGTTGCATATTTTTCAGTAATATAACCTATGAAGTATGATGCAATTATAAATCCTATTAAATATCCTCCAGTGGATCCAAGTAGAACATTTAATCCACCAGTCATTCCTCCGAACCATGGGATGAATGCAATTCCTAAAACAACATAAAATATTTGGCTTAAACAACCGTATCTTTTTCCAAGGAATAAACCGGAACATAAAACCGCAAATGTTTGTGCAGTAATTGGAACTGGGGTCCATGGGAGAGGAATAACGATTTGAGCCATTAAACCAGTTATACATGCCATTAAAAATGAAAATACTATTTTTGTTAGTGTATTAGATTCATTAAATCTTTCATAAATGCTTTTTCTAGCAGTATAATAATTTTCAATGTTTACATTCATTAGTTTTCCTCCTTATTTTATTTCCTTATTAATTTATGTTTTTATTAATATTTATAATTATAGCAATTTCTTATTAAATTATTAATGCCATTTTTGTTGTGTATTGTTTGCCAATATGTTCTAATTATAGTTGTTATGTTATTGTGAATTGTTTTACCTCATTTTCGAATGAATTTTTTAAAAACTTCATGGTATTGATAGTATTTTTTTGAAAAATATTAAAAATGCAGATATTTCTGCAAATTACAAATTTAAACATGTTTAATGTTAGTATAATCAGATATTTCAGAGTTTATTGTTCTTATATCATTTAAACTTAGGTCATGAATATTATCATGGCCAGTAATTCTTGCGAAAGTTTTCAACTCTTCAGTTGATACTTTAAGATAATTTTCAACTCTTTTTGCAGCTAAATCTATTTTTAACCTTTCACGCAATTCATTATCCTGTGTTGCAACACCAACGGGGCATTGGCCGGTATGGCAAATCTTATACTGTTGGCATGCGGCAGCTATTAATGCTCCGGTACCAATTGCTATTGCATCTGCTCCCATAGCCAGAGCTTTTGCAAAATCTGAAGATATTCTTAATCCTCCAGTAATGATTAAACTCATATCAGAATTATTTTCATCCAAATATTTACGGGCTCTTGCTAAAGCATATATTGTTGGAATAGATGCTGAGTCTTTAATTATTTTAGGGCTTGCACCTGTTGATCCTCCTCTTCCATCAATGGTTACAAAATCAGCTCCGGAATATATTGCATATTCCAGGTCCTCTTCAATATGGCCTGCTGCAAGTTTTAAACCAATTGGTCTACCTTCAGATTTTTCACGCAGACTTGATACTAAATCCTTTAAGTCTTCTTTGGAGTTTACTTCAGGAATTGTTGCAGGTGAATGGATGTCCATACCTTCAGTCTTATTTCTAACTTTTGCAATTTCTGGAGTTACTTTAACCCCTTCAAGTTGACCTCCAAGGCCAGGTTTTGTTGATTGACCTATTTTAATTTCAATAGCATCAGAACTTTTTAAATTTTCATCATTAACGCTGTATTTATTCGGCACATACTCAAAAATATATTTATATGCATTTTCCTTTTCTTCGACTAATATTCCTCCTTCGCCGCTGCACTGTGCTGTTTTTATCATAGCACTTCCTTTTGCAAGAGCAATTTTTACTTCTTTTGATAATGCTCCAAAAGACATGTGGGTTATATAGATTGGACTTTCAATTATTAAGGGTTTTAAAGCATTTTTACCTATTACAGTTTGGGTATTAATATCAATTTCTTTTTCTAAAGGTTGTGGATTTAATTGACATCCTAAAATTAAGATATCTTCCCAATTAGGCATTTTCAAATCAGTTCCCATTGCAGAAACAATACTTTGACCACTAATTGCCATTTCATGAATCAAATCCATAGCTCTTTCATCTTTATCAGATTTAGCAAATTTTTTGTTATATGCTAATTCTTGATTATCGAAGCTTTCTGTTTTTTCAATTTCAACAAAATTTGAAATATCCTGTTTACAGACGGGACATTCATTTAAATCTTTTAATAAAACACCTGTGGATTCTTCATTATGAATATGTCCACAAATTAAACATTTGTAAATCATGTAATGTTTATTTGAAATAGGTACTATTTAAAAGTATAATAAGTTCATGGGAATTATTTGATGTTAATGGGGGATTGATAAGGTGTCCATTTTTGTCCTGTGATGGCAGGTGATTTGTATTTCATTAACTAAAAAAAAAATAATGGGTTGAGGATGGTTAATCCTCTTATTCTATTGTGATTATTTTTAAATTTTGTGGTTTTTTAACAATATTTGATCTGAAAGCTACTAATTTTTTAATTTCTTTTTGAGAAGCAACATCAACTAATCTTTGACTAATGATTCCATCAAATATAACTGTATTAGCATTTCCTTCAATATTTTTTATTTCTTCATAAATATCTTCAATGGAAACTTCTTTGGTTATATTCAATGCTTCATCTAAGATTGCTCCACAGCCGGTGCCTTCAAATTCTTTTAACATATCTTTCATTAAGCTGATTTCATCATCTTCAATTTCAACTTCAGGTTCTTTATTGTATTTTTTGTTATGATGTTTTTGCTGTTTTTTATTGGATTTATTGTTGTTAGATTCTGAAAGAATGTTATGATTTGCTAAAAATTGTGCAGTAGGAACTTTATCTCTTAGTGCAATTAGCACTTCATCTTTTTCTAAGTCTTCCACTTCTTTTCCTTGTGGAGCACGGGTAATGTAGTCAACATCTCCAATTTGTAAAAGTTCTTTTAAGATTAATTCTCCACCACGGTCACCATCTACAAATGCTGTAGTAGTTCTTTTTTTACTTAATTCTCCAATGGATTGGGGAACACTTACTCCTTCAACAGCAACTGTATTTTTAATACCGTATTTAAGTAAATTTAAAACATCGCTACGTCCTTCAACAACAATGATTGCATCTGAAGTATGTATACTTGGGCCTGCCGGTAATCTGTCGTCTCCATATTCAGAGATTTCGTGGATTCTCATAGCTTCCCTTACTTCTTCAATCATTTTCATACTTGCCGGACCGACGCTTTCAACCATGTTTTTATAAATTTCTTTTGCACGGTTTACTACTTGTTCCCTTTTAACAGCACGAACATCTTCAACTTTTAATGTTTGTATTTCTGCTTCACAAGGTCCAACACGGTTGATTGTTTCTAAAGATGCTGCAAGAATGGCTGTTTCTACTCTATCTAAACTTGAAGGAATTACAATATCTCCTTTTGCTCTTCCACTGTTAGAACGAATATTAACTTGAATCCTACCTATTCTACCAGTCCTTTGAAGTTCTCTTAAATCTAAATCGTTACTTAATAATCCTTCAGTTTGTCCGAAGACGGCTCCGACAACATCAGGTTTTTCTACAATTCCATTTGCATTAATTTGTGCATGGATTAAATATTTTGTTGTAGTTAATTCTTCGCCTTTTCCCATTTTTAAGCCTCCTAGCTTATTAATCGGGCTAATTTATATTTTTCTAAAAATTAATTATTTTTAGGCAATTAATAAATTATACGATAAACATGTTTTAATTTTCAAATATATTATACACTAAAAAGAGCCAAAGTTCAATGAAAATTTAATTATTAGGTCTTAACTTGTTATTAAGTTAATTAATTTTGTTATTTTTATCAGTTTTCTTTTTAAATCCTATTTATAATTAAATTTTCTCCTTTTTTGTTAATCAAATGTTAAATATTGAACTATATGTGAAATCCGCTCCAATATAGGATGCAGATGTATTCACATTTAAATAAATTAATAATAATGAATAAATGAACTCTTAAGCATATAATAAATAAGTATTGTTCAAATACTACAATTAATATTATTGTTAAAACTAATATATAAAAATTGTTTATGGGATGTTGGATAATTATTTTATTTTCTGATACGACAAATTTTCATTTATGATTTAAACAATTTTAATTAAAAATAAAAAAGTAGCAGGTTGATGATTCCATTTTCATCTCAGTAGTCGGATATAAGAAAATGAATTAATAGAAATATAAATTATATCCCTATTTTTTTTCAATTGTATCTCTTTTTGTTCTTTAAATTACTTCTTTTACGATTAAAACAATTTTGAGTAATGATAAAATATATATTGGTTGGTGATTAAGTGGATGATTCAATTTTGTGAAAAAATTTATTTTATTTTTATAGAAATTTTTTTATTTATGGCATTACATATATTTAGGTGAAAACAATATGGTGATTAGATGTCAATTAAGCCTCAAGATTTATTAAATAATAAAAAAGATTTAGAAAAAAGAGTAAAATTTGAAGATATATCCTTAAATGATATTTCAATTGATGATTTATCATATGGCGGAAATAATTACAATCAATATATCAATTTAAGTTCTTTTTTAGAAAATGTTTCCACTTGTCAAATTTCAGATGCATTTAATGAAATAGCCCATAGATCAGGTGTTCTTTATAATCTTAAATCAATAAATAATCTAAAAACTTGGGGTAAAATTACTACTGTTAAAACAAATAGTGATGATTGGGGAACAATCACTGTGGCTATTGATGAGGCTAATGATGGTGATGTATTGCTTGTAGAAACCAGTGATATGGATGCTGCAATATGGGGTGAATTAGCTTCCACCTGTGCTAAAAATAATGGTGTTAAAGCAACACTTGTTTATGGTTGTGTACGTGATTTGGATGCATTGTTAACTATGGATTATCCTATTTTTGCATGTGGTTTTAGACCTAATGCAGGTAAACCTTTAGGTTTGGGTGAAATAAACTCTGATTTAGTATTGGAATCTATGAAAATATCTCCTGGTGACTTTTTATATGGTGATGAGACCGGTGTTGTAATTATCCCTAAGGAATACTTTACGCAAGTTATGGAAAAGACATTGGAGATAAAAATTAAAGAGAAAAACATAGCGGATATCTTAAACTCTGGCAAGTCATTGTCTCAAGTTGTTGGTCTGAGATGAAATATAAAATTATTTAAATAAGTATTATTTCTATATATAAGTATATCGATATCTTTATATATTTGGTTATTCTAATTATATAACGATACAGATTTATTTTAGTTTGATTATATGAAATTTTTAGGAAATAGTTTGCATATTGCAAACTCTGGTAAATTAATAGCAAGATCCTCCCAAACACCATCAAGTGGTGGGATTGTTTTTGATAGTAATAAAAACAAGATTGGGAAGGTTAGTTATGTTTTTGGACCTACTAAACAGCCATATGTTTCTATTCATCTTTTTAAATCAGCTAATCAGGATGAAATAAAGAGAAATTATGGTGAAAAACTATTTGTATCAAAACCAAAATCTAAAAAACATAAAAAGAGGAGGATGAAACCACGTCAGAAGAAGTAAATCAACCCCCTAAACGTAGAAGAAGATCAGATAGGGCTGCTAGAAATGGTGAAGAAGATGGTAAAAAAGCAGTTTGTCCGGATTGTGGTTCTACAGAATTAATTGGTGATTATGAAAGAGCAGAAGTTGTTTGTTCTAATTGCGGATTAGTTATTGATGAAAATTTAGTAGATATGGGTCCTGAATGGAGAGCATTTGACCATGAACAAAGAGATAAGCGTACAAGGGTCGGAGCTCCAATTACATACACTATTCACGATAAAGGTTTAAGTACCATGATTGATTGGAGGAATAAAGATATTTACGGTCGTGATATTCCTGCAAGAAACCGTGCTCAATGGTACAGATTAAGAAAATGGCAAAGAAAAATCAGAATTTCTGGTGCAACTGAACGTAATCTAGCATTTGCATTATCAGAATTAGATAGAGATTCATCAAGATTAGGGCTTCCAAGAAGTGTAAGGGAAGCAGCATCTGTTATTTATAGAAGTGCTGTAGATAACAAACTTATCCGTGGAAGAAGTATAGAAGGTGTAGTGGCAGCTTCATTATATGCAGCATGTAGGCAATGTAATGTTCCACGTACATTGGATGAAATTGCTGAGGTTTCAAGAGTAACTAAAAAAGAAGTAGGTAGGACTTACAGATTCCTTACAAGAGAATTAAATATTAAATTACCGCCAACATCTCCAGTAGATTATGTTCCTAGATTTGCTAGTGAATTGGGTTTGTCTGGTGAAGCTCAATCTAAAGCTATTGAAATTATTGAAAAGGCAATGGATAAAGGATTGACTTCTGGAAGAGGACCGACCGGTGTAGCAGCAGCTGCATTATACATTGCATCTGTGTTGCTTGGTGAGAGGAAAACTCAAAGAGATGTTGCTGATATTGCAGGTGTTACTGAAGTAACTATCCGTAATAGATACAAAGAATTAACAGAGCAATTAGATATGGGTGTAACTTTATAAGTTCACCTAAAACTTATTTTTTTTTAATTAGAAATGATTTTACCTGGAATATTTTTCAATACGATATTCTAATTCGTGTATGATTCCGTCATTATTATATCTTTTAACATTATTTAACTTATTTTGATATTTATCAAGTCTTTTTAGGAATCTTTCGAGTTTTTTCGGACTCATATTCTCATGATATTCTCCATAACCTAATTTTTGAACATAATATCCATTTAACGTTTGTTCAAAGTTTCCAATAGCCGGAACACTATATATAGGTTTTTTAAGAGTTATGGCTTCTGATATGAATGTAAATCCACCATTACAGACAACGGCTTTTGCACTTGCCAAGTCTTCATAAAACTCATCTTCATTAAATAATTTATAAGTTAAATTCTCATCAGTTTCTGATTTATTAAATCCATAAACTATAAAATTCTCATCAAGAGCTTTTAAACGTTTAACAAGGTTAACACTTTCTTTACTTGTTTGATAAACAATAATATGGTCTTCTGTTGTAGGTTTTAATTTATATATTTCTTCCCGAATAACTGGAGGATAAATCACGGCATTTTTTCTAGATCTTACTTTTGGGAAGAAGAAACTTGTCATGATGTGAAATTTTGGCCTTACAACATAACTTTTAATTACTCCTTTTGCTTTAAGCATTTCTGTTTGATGATGTGGTGGATAATCAATTTTTGCTTGTGTAATCATATGTATGTTATCCAGGCTTATTAATGGGATTTGAAGAAGTTTAGACACCATTGTAGCATACATTTCAAAATCAGTTACAATAATGTCCGGAGATAATGCTCTTGCTTTTTTATATAATTTTTGATATCCTACTTTAATATTGGTTGGATTTCTTTTTAATGCATTAATTAATGTTTTAGTGTTGTTTACTTTATTGTTAATGTATACAGTATTAAATCCTCCAATTTTATACACATTATCGAATTTTTTATTTAAGTATTCATATGCTCTGTCATGTGAGAATATATAAACATCATATTTTTCTTTTATTCTGTCTATTATAACGCCTGATCTTATTGCATGACCCATTCCTTCGCCGCAAACACAGTAGAATATTCTTTTTTTATTTCTATTTTTTTTATTTTTAGTTATTTTAAAATAGGATTTGGCTGTATTTACGGTTTCTACTGATTTATCATAATTTTCAAACATTTTCGTTATTCTTCCAGATTCTGATGAAATTTTATCTAAGTTTTCTTTACTCATTTCTTTTGTATTATGTCCGAATTTATAATTTAGTTCTTCGGCATCAGTTTCTTTACCAGTGAAATCATTCCATGTACTTTTTCCATATTGCTGTATTAACGTCTCAAGTCCTTCTTCTTCAAGTCTTCTGGTTGACACTCCAATTTTTGGTTTTCTAAGCACTTTAAACTGTTCACTGGAACCTAAACGTCGTATATATTCACTATCTTCGCCGAAAGTTAATTCTTCATTAAATCCTCCGTATTTTTCATGCAGTTCCCGTTTAACTATAATCCCATAACATCCCGCACCATGGGGCTTTATTTTTTCAACACCTATCATAAATTGATTGGCAAGGTAGTGAAATAACTGGGCTTCTGATTTTTCTGATAAAGGTTTCATTTGTGTAATTGCAATTCCAAGTCGCTCCATTCGGAATTCATAAATAGTGTCTCTAAGATAATCGTCGGTTAATTTTAAATCAGAATCTAAAAATAGTAAATATTCGCCTTTAGCTATTTTAGCACCATTATTCCTTCCTACTGCAGGAAGTCCTCCTTCAGTAATAATACAACCGTATTCTTCTGCTATTTCTCTTGTTCTATCTGTAGAATTCGCATCAGCTATAATTATTTCATAATCATCAAATTTTTGTTGTTTAATGCTTTCTAAAAGAATAGGCAAGTATTCCTCTTCATTATATGTGGGTATAATAATGCTTAAAATCATATGGTTTAATGTTTTATTTTTAATATTTTATAAAAATTTAGTTTTTCAATTTCTGATATAATTCATTAATTGGATGTGACGGTTCTAAATATGAAAATGTATTCCATGAGACAGTATAATAGTCACACTTCTTATTTAGAGGCCCTTTTAAGTCATTTAACAGTTCCATTTCGTTATAATTTGAATTGATGATATATGTGGTTTTATTTCCGTCATGCGTTACATTTTCTATTGGAAAATTGTTTAATTCAATATTATCTGAAGGATTCATAACATCTACTTCATAGTATTCTGTATTAGCTCCAATAACAGCTATGGTAAATCTTAAAATTATTATTAATGCTGCTGCTATGTATGGTAAGTATCTTTTCATTAAAACCATTATTAGATTACTTTTATTTTTAAAAGGGGGGATTATTTTACACTCATCACATATTTTTTCTCTTTTAATGATGTAGTCAACAATCTGTTCAATGCATTTGCCGTTTCTTTGTATTAAGAATATTCCGCAAATTCCTGTTATTGCAGGGGTTGAAAACAGTCCTCCGTCCAGTATGCCAATTAATAAGCAGCATCCAAAAAATGAAAGCAAGAATGTCTGAACAAATCTTTTATTTCTAATGGCCAGTAATAACGTTATGCCTGTTGCCGGAAGCATTATGATTATTAATTTTGAAAAATCTGGCAGGTATTGATATAGCCCAACACCGGTGTTTATTTCATTTCCTATAAATGGTCCGATTAAATTAGTTATAACCTCTCCAAAAATGGACTTCAACAGATGGGTATGGAGAATGCTTGTTGAAGAAATGCTTTTTCCCATAACCATGAAGATTGTGTTAAGACTGATTCCCATTTGCCATCTAAAGTAAACTTCCAGCAGTATCCCTAAAATTAATGTTATTGAACCCAGGATTATTGTAATTTTTAAATATTTGTCCGCATCAATGTCTAATCCTTTAAATAACTGTGTGGATATTAAAAAGACTCCCATTAATCCAAAAAATAATATGTCTTTTCCTTTAGATGATCCCATTAAAAACAAATGTGTTATTGGATGGATAATTGGATTTAAAATATTGCTTATGAAAAGCACTCCTGCAATTATTATAAATAGGATACCAACTAATATAGTCTTGTTTATCTTCATTAAAAATAATATTAAATTAATAATATTTAAATTATTTACTAAAAGGAATAAATCATGTTTGCAGTTGAATATTATTTAGGTTTAATTTTAATTGGAATTGTTGCAGGTTTTGCATCAGGTCTTTTAGGGGTTGGCGGAGGATTTTTAATAGTGCCCTTCCAGTATTTCCTTTTAAAGTATATTGGTGTTGAGCCGGATCTTGCCCTATTGATTTCATTTGGAACTAGCTTGGCCATTATAATTCCTACTGCAATAAGTGGTGCGTATAAGCATTCTCAAAAATTGGATAATATTGTTGGGCCGGGTATCAGATTAGGGATTTTCGGTATTTTAGGTAGCTTTATTGGAGGATTTGTTGCTTCACTTGCACCTTCAAGAATTTTAGAAATAATCTTTGGATGCTTGCTTTTCTTTATAGCTATTAGAAATTTACTTTCAAGAGATAAAAAAGAAAAAGAAGCAAGATTTGATTTTAACTTTTTGGCTATTATGTTAACAGGTCTTTTTGTTGGATTTTTCTCAGGATTGCTTGGCATTGGTGGAGGCATATTTTTAATAGTTATTTTAACAATGCTTTTGGGATTTTCAATGATTCGGGCGATAGGTATATCATCAGTGTTCATTTCCTTAACTGCTATTGGTGGAACATTATCTTATATGATTTCCGGATGGGGTGTTAATACATTTCCATTTTCAATTGGTTATGTTAGCATAGTTAATTTTTTATTAATTGCTTGTTTTTCAGTACCTTTAGCACAGGTGGGTGCTAAGTATGCTCATAAATTGCCTGAAAAACGTTTAAAACAAGTATTTGGTGTAGTTGTACTGTATATTGCTCTTAAGATGTTGGGTATTCTTCCTTAATTTTTATTCCCATTCCTCTGCTTATGACTTGGAAATAAGATCCTCCAAGGCCATTTAAAATATAGCTTATTTCTAAATCAATAACTCCGTTGCCGCCAGCTTTTTTTATTTTTTCTGATAATTTAATTAAACACTCGTCTTTTCCTTTTTTCAATTCATTTAAATGTTTTTTTTCAACATTTTCTGGAGATAAATGAAAAATATGAGTATTTCTTTCAAAAACTGCGGTTGTATAAAAATAACCTAAATTATCATATTCTAAATGTTCCGGATTATTGCTTGTCATAAAAATAAAATCTAGAGAATTTAGTTTTTCATTACTTCCTTTATCATCGTATGGCAAAACAATTTCTATTTCTTTTTCTTCTTTTCCAAAGTGTTTTCTTATGGTATTATCTATATTATCTGTTAATTTTTTGAAAAAACCTGTAAAATAGGATAACATTGAAATAATAACTACTATTCCAAAGTAATTTGCAAATGTTGGAACAGCTGCCTGGATAATAATTATTATTGAACCGAAAGTGATTATATTATAACCTAATGTATTATTATCAATTATAAAACCGTAAACCACTGTTACTAAAAATAAAATAAAAGCACTAATTCCACCTATACTTTCTCCGGTAAGATGTTGGGCTATAATAGTTTCAACATAACCTGCAATTAATGGGGCGAAAAAAAGACCTAAATTCCATCCAAAAATAGCAATATTAAAATATAAAAACAAATAATATGTTAAAAGGCCAGATGCTGTACCTAATACAATTGAAATAAAAGCTTCCTTGACGTTTTTTATTTCTTTATTATTAATTTCCATATTATTCATAAGTTATTGCAGTACCATAAGCTGTAATTAAAATGGTATTTCCCATGGTACCTCCGAGATTATCATAAGAAATTTTAAGACCGATAATTGCATTGGCATTTAATTGTTCTGCTTTTTCTTTCATACTTTTAAATGCAATGTCACGGGCTTTTTTAATTTCTTCTTCATAACGTGAGGTTCTACCACCTACAACATCACGAACTCCAGAAAATAAATCTTTATAAATATTCGCACCAATTAATGACTCGCCAGTAACAATGCCTTTATATGATATAATTGTTTTATCTTCTAGCGTATTTGCTGAGGTTAGTATCATTTTTTACACCTATTTGACAAATGTTAATATTGCCCATATAATTAAAAATATAGCTATAACTACATATAATATAATTCTACTTCTTTTTGTTTGATTTAATCTAGCATCCCATACTTTTTGACAGTCTGGGGAGCAAACAAGTTCATTTAATGGAATTGGAGTTCCACATATTGGACAATGTTTATGAGGTTCTACTGCCATAATTATCACCTTTTTTTATATTTTAAAAAATTCTTTTGTATTTTTAGTAACTTGCAATGCAAGTTCTTCTTTATCAATACCCATACAAACTGCAATTGTTTTGAGTATATGAGGTAAATATTTCGGCTCATTCCTATTCTTTTTAGGTTTTTTATCAAAGTTTTTAGGTATTAGGAATGGAGCATCAGTTTCAATCATTAATTTTTCAGGAGGAATAACACTCACTGCTTCTTGCAAATCTCTTCCTCTTTTCATATCACAAATCCATCCAGTAACTCCAATATAACAACCTAAATCAATATAGTTTTGAGCTTCTTCTTTGGTTCCGGTAAAACAATGAACAACACTTTTTTCAATAACCTGATCATGTTTACTTAATATGTTATATAAATCATCATGAGCTTCACGTTCATGTAAAAATAGTGGCATATCTAAAGTTTCTGCAAGTTCTACCTGTGCTTCAAACCATTTTCTTTGTACATTTTGGGGTGAAAAATTTCTATTGTAATCAAGTCCACATTCGCCAATAGCCACAACACAATCATCTTTAGCTATTTTTTCTAGTTCAAAAATTGTGTGTCCATTACATGTTTTTGCATCATGTGGATGAACTCCTGATGTAGAAAACAATGTATTCGGGTATTTGGAAGCATATTCACGAGCCATATGGCTTGAATGTATATTGGTTCCAGTAATAATAAATTGATTTACACCAACTTTTTTTGCTTCTTCGATAATTTCAACTCTATCTTTTTTAAAAGAAGAATGCATTAAATTTAAACCAATATCAATTAAATCATTCACAAAATCACCAAAATTGATTCTATATAATTTTAGTTCCTATATTTTCACCGTTTATGACTTTAATCAGGTTTTCTGGTTCAAAACCATTCGCAATTACAGTATCTAATTTGGATCTTTTTATCATTTGAACTGCTGTTGTATCAAAGAATTCATAAGTTCCTGCTTTCATATCTTTATCATTAAGGAAATCAAGTAAATCTGAAGCGGTTATTTCATGTATAAGCTCCGCATCATCATATTTATTGGGGTCTTTAGTGTACATTCCATCTACTGATGTTAAATTGATTAATTTGTCTGCATTGACATATTCGGCCAAGATAGCAGATACTGCATCAGTACTGTGTGCAGGTTCTGTTCCACCCATAACAATGATTTTTCCCGTAGCAGAATATTCTAATGCTTCTTGGAAATTGTGAGGTACTTTTTGATAAGCTGAATCTCCAAGTGCGATTAATAATAATTTTGCATTTATTCTAGTAACTTCAATTCCAATATCGTCGTATTGAGCTTCACCTGCTCCTAAATCTCGGACAACACTAATATATTCTCTAGCGGGTTTTCCTCCACCAACTACAACAAATATTTCATGTTCTTGTGCTAATTCTTTTAAGAGTTTACTGTATTCTTTGAATCTTGAACTATCATGGTCTTTTATTAGAATTGATCCACCAATTGCAACAACGATTTTCATATATTCACCTTATATAATTTATATCATTTCTATAATATTTAAATTATCACTTATGGATTGTATACATATCATCTATTTTTCATGCATTCATATAATAATATGTGGCAAAAGATAAAATAATTCATTATCGCCGATTGATGCTGAGGTTAATTTCGGTGAAGTGTACTGATTTCGATTAAATGAAAATTCAGTAATTACTCATAATAGTTATTTATGATTTTATCATATTTTTGCAAGAACACCCCGAACTCTTAGGTCGGGGATGAATTGCACTGTAAGGGAAGGGTATACTACATTATAATGGGTGCTGGTTTCTTTTTTTATTTTTTTATGCTTGTTTTGAATGTTAAGTGGTATTTTTTTTAAGTTGGTA
>Ga0256407_10006640_pt1 | contig 17765 bp, 18 predicted proteins | sample RumenRJG_04DNA_FD_193489 | JGI IMG/M metagenome (GOLD analysis project Ga0256407, IMG submission 193489) | Bovine rumen microbial communities from Lethbridge, Alberta, Canada - RJG_04 | ecosystem: Host-associated > Mammals > Digestive system > Stomach > Rumen | place: Canada: Alberta...
CTGCTTTAATCTTATCTTCATAGCTGCATTTTTCCTTTTTGGACATGAAAAATCCCTCCAAGTAGATTTAGGTAATTTCCCTGTCTACTTTAGAGGGACCATATCACTGGCCGAATTGCTGTCGGACTACTATCAGCTTCGAGGCCAGGAACGAGAAGGCTGGTCCGCGAAGGCCAGACTGAAAGGCACGGTTGCCGACTATGAGAAACTGCGGAATGCGGTCTCATACCTGAACAGCCGAAAGCTTTTTTCTCTGGACAATCTTCACGCCCATGTTGATCAGCTCGATGGCCGGTACCGTTCTCTTAGCAGCGAGATCCGCAGCACCCAGAAACGGATCAATGATATCGTTGCCATCCTGGGAGCATATCAGACCATGCAGGAATTGCAGCCGATCCATGATGCCTGGCAGAAGAAAAACTTCAAGTCGGCCAGGGACCGTTACCGGAATGAACACAGTGACGAACTTGACCGATATCGGAAAGCCGTGGGCCTGCTGATGAAGGTGAACGGCAGCAAGACGGTTGACCATGCCGCGCTGAGATCCGAATCCAAGGATCTGACCGATGACAACGCCGCCAGGACTGCCGAGCTTGAGACCGTGAAGGATGAGCTGAAGCAGCTCCGGTCGATCCGCTACTATATCAGCAAAGTGGTACCGGAAGAGGCCGAGCCTGAGAAGGTTTCTGTCTCTGACCGTCTTTCTGAAGGCAGGCTTCAGTCAGATCGAACTGCCGCTGAGAAAGAACCAGAGCCAATCGAGCCAAAAAAGAATATCGAGCACTGAGAGCATCTTATTTTTCGAGCACCACGGAACATAGGATGCTCTTTTTTTGTGCCCGGATTCCGATTGCATTTTTGCAATTTTCTTCCGGCTCCGGTCTCCGAAATTGCAAATTCGCCTCATTTTCCATCTTATCGGCATTTCATCCGTATAAGTAATCAGAACAGAATAACCGCCGGATATCTCTCCGGCATCATCGTCACCTCATTGGGACATTTTGTCCCTTTGAGGTGATGCCATTTCACGAAAGGAGTATTTGAATGTACTACACGAAAGAACAGATCGACCGCGCCAATGCGGTCAGCCTTGAGAGTTTTCTTGCTCATCACGGCGAAAGCCTGGTGAGAAGCGGACAGGAATACCGCTGGAAAGCGCATGACTCCGTAACCATCCGGGGCAGCAAATGGTTCCGGCACAGCGAAAACAAAGGCGGCCTTCCGATTGATTTTGTCATGGAATTCTATGGCAAGTCATTTCCGGAGGCAGTCGAGATGCTGATTATGGAATCGCCGGGAGAAACGTACGAAGTCCTCCCGGCTCCCACACCGAATTTTCATCTGCCGGTCAGGAACGAAACGAACGAAGCCGCCAGAACCTATCTCATCAATGAGCGCGGCTTGAATGAAAAACTGGTCGATATCTTCATGGATTCCGGTGATGTTTATGAGGATGCAGCTCATCACAATGTGGTCTTTGTCGGAAGGGATCTAAAGAACATGCCGCGTTATGCTCACTGTCGGGGAACCACGGAAAAGTTCCGGCAGGATGTTGCCGGATCGGACAAATCCTATGGCTTCAGTTACCACGGAACCGGCGATCAGCTCTGTGTATTTGAAGCGCCGATCGATATGCTGTCTTTCATAGACATTTACCGGGAAGACTGGAATAAGCGCAGCTATCTTTCCCTGGGAGGCGTTTCCGGAAAAGCCCTGGAACGATATCTGACCGAACATCCAGAGATCAGCAAGGTTTACCTTTGCCTGGATAATGACCAGGCCGGCAACTCAGCCTGCGAACGTCTGGCCAGGGAGATGATGGAAGGGATCGTGATCACAAGGATGAAGCCGCCACTTAAGGACTGGAATGAGGTCCTTCTTCACCGTTCCGAGCTGCAGGAAGTCAAGGTCGATCTTGAGGATATGACCAAGTACTGCACTACGGCCAGCATCGTTGACATGATCCGGATGAGTGACGTGATCCAGACCGAGGTTTCTTTTCTCTGGAAGCCCTATATCCCCTTTGGCAAGCTGACAATCCTTCAGGGCAACCCCGGCGAGGGCAAGACGTATTTCGCTATGCAGCTCTGTGCTGCCTGCACGAACCGGGTACAGTTCCCTGGCATGGAGGTTATGGAACCGTTCAATGTGATCTATCAGACTGCGGAGGACGGCCTCGGAGATACCGTTAAGCCCAGGCTGATAGAGGCCGGCGCTGATCTGGACAGGGTCCTGGTCATCGTGGAAAATGAAGCAAATCCTCTGACTCTTTCCGATGACAGGATCGAGAGAGCTATCCGGCAGAATCACGCCAGGCTTTTGATTATAGATCCGATGCAGGCGTTTCTCGGTGCGAAGGTGGATATGAACCGGGCGAATGAGGTAAGACCCATCTTCCGAAAGCTCGGTGACGTTGCCCAGAGAACCGGCTGCGCGATCCTGCTGATCGGGCATCTGAATAAGGCCGCCGGGATGCAGAGCACTTATCGCGGTCTTGGATCAATAGATTTCACGGCAAGTGTCCGGAGTCTGCTCTTTATCGGGAAAGTGAAGGACGATCCGAATCTCCGGGTTCTGACCCACGAAAAGAGTTCTCTTGCGCCTCCCGGTGAATCCCTGGCATTCATCCTTGGAGATGATGAAGGATTCCGTTGGGTTGGAAATTACGACATTACTGCGGATGAGATTCTTTCCGGAAACGAAGAGAAAAAGGAAACAAAAACACAAGAAGCAAAAGAACTTATTTGTTCCATGCTTTCAGACGGGAAACAAGTCTTGAGTGAAGATATTGATCGCGAGGCTGTAAAAAGAGGAATATCTTCTAGAACAGTCAGGGATGCAAAAAAGGAACTTGGATCAGTATTGAAAAGCAAGATTGGTTCTGGACGGAAGAAAGTGTTCTGGATGGAGCAAAATCCTAGTGAAAACGGCAAAACTTGACAAGCTGTGTTCGTTTACAAATATCGAAAAATATGGTATTATGTAAACAGCTTCAAGCAATACAACAAAGGGAGGGTGACATGAAAACGAGAACTTTAGTATCCTTAGTTCTGGCTTTCTGCCTGGGGCTTAGTCTCTTCTGCACAGCTTGCGGCAGCGCAGATGTAAAAGTAGACTACGAAAAGGTCGAGGATTTCGAAGCTGCATTGAATGCGGGCGATGACTTGACTGGAAAAGTTGTAACCTTCACGGTTTCAGAATTGATTCCGGACAGCGCATTTGGTTACAACATGACGGCTGGGGAGCATTTAAATTTCTGCTCTTCTAAGAATCCTGGCGCTAAAGCTGGCGATACTGTTACTGTAAAAGTTACAGAAGTTCAATCAATGCTTGGCTCATGGATCATAAGCTATGAGAAAGTAAAATAATGAATAGCTTAAGTATGGCCGGAGGCTGATGAACAGTCTCCGGCTTTTTTATTGAATATGTACTCTGAGGTTGGTGGTTAATTTCCATCAGCCTCTTTTTGTTTGGCAGAAAGATTTTGACTGGCAAGTTTCTCATAGGGTCTTTTTTTCTGCCATTCTACCACTCAAATGAATAAGCATGATGGAGGTGATACTGCCTATGGCAAGAAAGAATACTGAAACCACGGTGAAGGTGATCAGTGTGTACGATGGTGATCAGGCCGCCCAGGATGTATTTGTCGGGCTGATTGCGGATCGATATCGTATAGCGAAAACACAAGATTCACTTGCGAAACCGATTAAATGTGATTATAATAAAGACGAGATTCCCGAATTGCGAAACCTGTCTGGACTGGCGGGGTGAACAATATGGAATACTCTTTTGAAGAAATGAGCGCAATGCTTGCCGGAACCTATCGAGCCGCGATCTACTGCCGCCTCTCGAAAGATGATGAGCTGCAAGGTGAGAGTGCTAGCATTGCCAACCAGCGCGAAATGCTGGAAAACTACTGCAAACAGCAGGGATGGGAGGTCGTTGCGGTATATCAGGACGATGGCTATACCGGGCTGAACACGGAACGTCCTGACCTGAAACGGCTATTGAAAGCTGTCGAGAAAAAGGTGATCAATCTGGTTGTAACCAAAGACCTATCCCGACTCAGCCGAAACTATCTGGATGCCGGAAGATTGATTGAGGACTTCTTTCCCAGGCACGGTGTCCGGTATGTCGCGGTCAATGATTCCGTGGATACGCTCAGAGATAACAACGAGATTGCACCGTTCAAGAACGTCCTGAACGAGATGTACTCCAAGGATATCTCCAAGAAGGTGCATTCTTCTTATCTTCTGAAAGCCACGAAAGGACAATTCACAGGATGCCTGGCCCCATTTGGATATCAGAAAGATCCAGGTGATAAGAATCATCTGATCATAGATCCGGAAACGGCACCAATCGTAAAAAAGATCTTTGATTATGCAAGGAATGGGCACGGCCCAAACTGGATCCGGAGGCAGCTTGAGGTTGATAAGGTGGCCTGCCCCACATGGTGGAATCGACAGCGAGGCCTGCGGGACCACTACACGAAATGGGAGCTGGATGATCCTGAGAATGGTCGCTTTATCTGGGACTTTACTGTGATCAAGGATTTGCTGGTCAATCCGGTTTATATCGGAGCGATAGCATCCCAGAAAAAGCTGTATAAGTTCAAGATCGGTACGATTGCCGAGCGTAAACCGGAGGACTGGATCGTTGTCGAAGGGATGCATGAAGCCATTGTAGACCAGGATACCTTCGATATCGTCCAGAGCAAACTGAAGAGCCGAATGCGGCCCAGGGATGACGGCAACTACAGTCTCTTCGCCGGATTGATCAAATGCGGTGAATGCCGGAAAGCACTGACCATCCGCAGGACGAATGCAAAGCATCCTCAGATGATCTACTCCTGCAAAACCTACAATGCCTTTGGAAAGCATCACTGCACACAGCACAGGATCGAATATGACAGGCTGTATAAACTGGTGATTGACGAGATCCGGCAGCTTGCCAGGAAAGCCCTGGCAGATCGTGACGGTGCTGCTGAACAGCTGGCCGAGAGTTGTTCTGCTGAGCAGAAAGCACAGTCTGAGACACTGGCCCGACAGATTATGAAGAATAAGGAGCGCCTCGAGATCCTTGAGAAGATGATCTCCCGCTTGTACGAAGACATGATCTCCGGAAAAGTCTCCGAGGCAAACTTCGAAGTCATGATCACAAAGGCTCAGGATGAACAGACTGAGGTCCGGAAAGCCATAGGACGTGATCAGGAGCTTCTGAAGCAGTCGATGCAATCAACAGAGAATGCCCGGAAATGGCTCGATATGGTTCAGGAATACGTTCAGATCGATGAATTGACCCCGGAGATCCTGCACCGGCTGATCAAGGAGATCGTAGTCCATGAAGCTATCGATCCCGATGGCCACCGCAATATTTCTATCGAAATTCATTACAACCTGAGACCCATCGAAGGATACAGGAATCTCTAATCTCATACAATTCAATACTTCCCCTTACAACTAATCTGGCATAAACGCCATTTATACAAAGGGGCACACACCGCCGCCGGTCATTGGCATAAGTCGAATGTTCCAACTAAGTTGGCATAAGACAGCTGATGGCCGGCGGCGGTGTCGCCCTCATCGGTATCACCCTGGTACCGCTTCTTTCCGGTCTGTTCGGCTGATCGGCCGGCCTTCCGGGAAGGGGATGCAGGCGTAAAAACCTGCATCTTTACATAGCCGGCGACATCCTTGCGGTGCCGGCCGGCTTAAGTACAATGAAGTCAGAATCCCCGCAGTCTCTGTACTGCTTACGATCCGGAGGTCAGATATGTTTTTACTCAAGTTTCTTATGAAAGTTCTCTTACTGCCGGTTATGTTGGTCCTCTTTGTATTTAGAGTGCTGGTAAAGATCGGGATCGAGCTGTCATCCGTCATTGTCGGCGGACTGATCCTGATTGTCTTTGGCTGTATCATCTATGCCATTGTCCAGCAGATGTGGCCATCCATGTGGATCCTGATTGCCATGGAAACCTGCATTATCATGGTCACGTTCGGAGCCGGGTTACTGGAAGGAATCCTGCAGATCGCACAGGAAAGCCTGGGTATCTTCATGAGATCATGAATTTCATTTTACCCGCGAAATGACACAATTTATTAAAACTCCTGTGCTATGATAGGGGTGTGTCAGGGACCAGAGAGCCCGACAACTCGGTATTGTGATGGTGAGTAAAATGGAGTTGGTTCTCGCATATGATCGGCTGGACGAGGTGATCCAGCTGTTCAAAGAATATACTGGTATGATTATGTCACAAAGTGATGAGGTACGTGAAGTATTGAAATCACAGCATTTCGAGGACGAACTGGCGGATATTAACAAGAAATATGGATTCCCATCCGGGAGACTGTACATAGCTGCAGATTATGACAGAGTTGCAGGCTGTGCAGGCTTGACCCGTAATGATGATAGTTATTGTGAAATTAAAAGGCTATATGTACGTCCTGAGTATCGGGGACAGCACATCAGCAGATTATTTATGGATCAGATAATCGCAGACGCAAAGGATATTGGTTATAAGTATATGCGGCTTGATACATTCCCATTTATGTCCACCGCAATCAATCTATATGAAAAGTATGGATTTTACTACGTAGAAAAATATAATGATAACCCCGCACACAACGCGGTTTTTATGCAATTGAATCTGTAAAAAATCTCGTTTGTCGCTCTCTTAAACCGAATATAACTTTACATAGCCAGGCGCTCACAAGTGTCCTGGCTATTTTGCTGCCCTTTTCCTGCAGGTGCACATGCGGGACGAGGGCTTTTTTGTTTCCCGGGATCCACAAACAGGTCCCATTACCATCATCCGGGGAAGTTCCCCGGCACTCACAAGGAGGACTATCTATGGCATTTTTTAATTCAGCTATCGGTGTACTGCAGACTCTTGTCATTGCTCTTGGAGCGGGCCTCGGCATCTGGGGTGCGATCAACCTGCTCGAGGGCTACGGCAACGATAACCCCGGTGCCAAGTCCCAGGGCATGAAGCAGCTGATGGCCGGCGGCGGTGTCGCCCTCATCGGCACGACCCTGGTCCCGCTTCTCTCCGGACTCTTCGGCTGATCGTAAAGGAGGTACCTGCCATTGGAAGCGCTGTTACAGCAGCTTTCGGATTGGCTCAAGGGAATGCTGGTCGACGGTATCATGAATAATCTCTCCGGGATGTTCGATGCTGTCAATCAGCAGGTGGCGGACGTGGCCACACAGGTTGGGAACTCGCCGGCAAACTTCTCGCCGGCGGTCTTCGGCCTCGTCCGGAACATCTCCGAAACGGTCATCATTCCCATCGCGGGCATGTTCCTCACGTTCATTGCCTGCTATGAGCTGATTCAGCTGATCATCGAACACAACAACCTGGCAAACTTTGAAACCTGGATCTTCTTCAAGTGGATCTTCAAGACCTTCGTCGCCGTCATGCTGATCACAAACACCTTCAACATCGTCATGGCGGTCTTTGATGTGGCGCAGCATGTGGTCAATGCTTCCGCCGGGCTTATATCAGGCAGCACGGCGATCGATGCTTCAACCCTGGATTCCATCCGGGATACGCTGGAGGCCATGGAAGTCGGGCCTCTTCTCGGCCTTTTCCTGCAGAGCTTTATCGTGCAGGTGTGCTCCTCCATCCTGTCGGTAGCAATCTTCGTTATCGTCTACGGCCGAATGATGGAGATCTACCTGATGACGAGCCTCGCGCCGATCCCGTTTTCCACTTTCGGGAACCGGGAGCAGAGCCATATCGGCCAGAACTACCTGAGGGCGCTTTTTGCACTGGGTTTCCAGGGCTTCCTCATCATGATCTGCATCGGCATCTACGCGGTGCTGGTCAAGACGGTGGCCTTTACGGATAACATCATCGGGAGCATCTGGGGTGTTATGGGGTATACGGTCCTGCTGTGCTTCGCACTCTTCAAGACCGGTTCCCTGGCCCGCAGCGTACTTTCAGCCCACTAAGGAAGGAGGTGGCAAAGCGTATGGCTGCATATATCCCTGTCCCGCGAGACCTTACGCGGGTCAAGACAAAAGTATTTTTCAACCTTACCAGACGGCAGCTGATCTGTTTCGGGGCGGGAGCACTCATGGGTGTCCCGTCCTTTTTCCTGCTGAAACGCATCGGGAGCACGAGCCTGGCGGCGATGGGCATGATCCTCATCATGCTGCCCATGTTCCTGCTTGCCATGTATGAGCGGGACGGCCAGCCTCTGGAGGTTTTTGCAAGGCACTTTATCGAAACGACATTCGTGAGGCCCAGAGTTCGCCCGTACCAGACCAACAACTACTATGATGCGCTGATGCGGGCGGCAGCGGCAGAGAAGGAGGTAGACAAGATTGTTTCCGTTTACGAAAAGAAAAAGTCCCCGGCCGGACGTAAAACTGCCGGAAAACCTGTCCAAGAAGGACCGGAAAAAGGTGGAGGCGATCGTCGCTGCCGCAAGGAAGGATGACGGTATCCCGAGATCTGCCCAGCAGTCCATTCCCTTTGACCGGATGTTCCCGGACGGGATCTGCCGCGTGGGCGAACGGTACTACACAAAGACCATCCAGTTCCAGGACATCAACTACCAGCTGGCCCAGCAGGAGGACAAGACCGCGATCTTCGAGGAATGGTGCGGTTTCTTGAACTTTTTTGACAGCTCCATCCACTTTGAGCTGAGTTTCATGAACATGGCGACGGATGCAGAAAGCTTTGAGGCAAGTATCCGGATCCCCCTGGCCCATGACGGCTTCGATGATGTCCGCGAGGAGTATTCGGAGATGCTGAAGACCCAGCTCTCCCAGGGAAACAATGGCCTTACAAAGACCAAGTACCTGACCTTCGGCATCGAGGCGGACTCGATCCGTCAGGCAAAGCCGAGGCTTGCCCATGTCCAGAACGACCTGATGAATAACTTCAGGCAGCTTGGCGTAAGAGCGCAGATCATGAACGGCAAAGAACGTCTGAAGCTCATGCATGACATGTTCCACATGGGCGATGTGGAGGACAAGTTCCGCTTTGACTGGAAGTGGCTCGTCGGATCCGGCCTTTCCGTGAAGGACTTCATTGCCCCGACGGCATTTGCATTTCCCGGGAGCCGCGTATTCCAGATGGGAAGCCTCTACGGTTCCATGAGCTATCTCGCCATCACGGCGTCGGACCTCTCTGACCAGCTCCTGAAGGATTTCCTGGACATGGATTCCAGCCAGATCATCACGATGCATATCCAGTCCGTCGACCAGACGGAGGCCATCAAGACCATTAAGCATACGATCACAGAGCTTGACCGGTCCAAGATCGAGGAGCAGAAAAAGGCAGTCCGGTCCGGTTACGACATGGACATCATCCCGAGTGACCTGGCCACCTACGGCAAGGATGCCAAAAGCCTCTTAAAGGAGCTGCAGAGCCAGAACGAGCGCATGTTCCTCATCACCATGCTGATCATGAATACCGGCAAGACCCAGCAGGAGCTGGAAACGAACGTCTTCCAGGCAAGCTCCATCGCCCAGAAGCATAACTGCATGCTGCGGCGCCTGGACTTCCAGCAGGAAAATGCCCTCATGAGCTGCCTGCCCCTTGCCCATAACCTCATCGATATCCGCCGCGCCTTGACCACTTCGAGCACGGCGATTTTTGTACCCTTTACCACCCAGGAGCTGTTCCAGTCCGGAAGGGAATCCCTGTATTACGGCCTGAACGCCCTCAGCAACAACCTGATCATGGTGGACCGGAAGGCCTTAAAGAACCCGAACGGCCTGATCCTCGGAACTCCCGGTTCCGGTAAGTCCTTCAGTGCCAAGCGTGAGATCACCAATGCTTTCCTGGTGACGGATGACGACGTGATCATCTGTGATCCGGAGGCGGAGTATTCTGCCCTGGTGGAGAAGCTGAAGGGCCAGGTCATCCACATTTCCCCGGCATCCACCCAGTATGTGAATCCTATGGATGTGAATGCAAACTACAGTGAAGAAGACAACCCTCTTGCCCTCAAAGCCGACTTCATCCTGTCTCTCTGCGAGCTGGTGGTCGGCGGCAAGGAAGGCCTGCAGCCGGTGGAGAAGACGGTCATCGACCGCTGTGTCCATCTGATCTACCAGAAGTATTTCGAGGATCCGGTGCCGGAGAACATGCCGCTTTTGGAGGACCTTTACAACGCACTGCTTCAGCAGGAGGAAAAGGAAGCCCACCATGTGGCGACGGCGCTGGAGATCTACGTGAAGGGATCCCTGAATCTCTTCAACCACCGCACCAACGTCGATATCCAGAACCGCCTGGTCTGCTACGACATCAAGGAGCTCGGCAAACAGCTGAAAAAGCTCGGCATGCTGATCGTCCAGGACCAGGTATGGGGCCGTGTTACGGAGAACCGCTCGGCCGGAAAGTCCACCCGCTACTATATGGACGAGTTCCACCTCCTTCTGAAGGAGGAACAGACAGCCGCCTACAGTGTCGAGATCTGGAAGCGGTTCCGTAAGTGGGGCGGCATTCCGACGGGCATCACCCAGAACGTGAAGGACCTGCTTTCCTCAAGGGAAGTAGAGAACATCTTCGAGAACTCCGACTTCATCTATATGCTGAACCAGGCCGCCGGCGACCGGCAGATCCTGGCAAAGCAGCTCAATATCTCGCCGCACCAGCTCTCCTATGTGACGCACTCCGGCGAAGGTGAAGGCCTGCTGTTCTACGGAAATGTGATCCTTCCGTTTGTGGACCGGTTCCCGCAGGATACGGAACTCTACCGGATCATGACGACCCGCCTGAGTGAGATCACACCGGAAGCAAAGGAGGTGTAACCCATGGAAAAGGAAGCATTCAGCCGGGACCGTCCCGGCAAAAGCAGCAACCTCGGTGAAAAGCTGAATACAGAAGGCAAGGCGAAGAAAGCCGCCGGGGCAAAGCTCCGGAGTGAAACTGCCGCGCAGAAGGCCGCAGCCGAGAAGATGCGGTTTGAAAAAGCGGTCTTTGCGGACGAGGAACCGCTCTCCGCAAAGGCAAAGCGGGTAAAGCAGCAGAAACGCTATGCCAGAAAAAAGCCTGCAGCCAGCCGTGCCGCCCAGATGGCGGAAGGCAAGGTTCGGTCAGAAGTTGACCAGAACAGTGACGACAACGTCGGCGTGGAAGCGGCCAATGCGGGAACGCAGGCTGCGGAGACGGTGGCAGACACTGCGGGGGATACGGCATCCAATGCCTTCTCCCGCTGGCGTCAGAAGCAGGCGATCAAGAAGGAGTATGCGGCTGCAAAAGCCGGGAAAAGCACCGGGGATGCTGCAGGTGCGGCAGCCGGTGCCGGAAAGGCGGCCGGCGGGGCATCTGCCAAAGGAGCCGGAAAAGCTGCCAAAGAGACGAAGAACGTCCTGGAAAGGATGGCCGAATTCGTTTCCTCCCACGGTCACATGATCCTGATGCTGGGAGGCCTGCTCCTTACCATCATGGTGGTTGCCAGTGCCATGGGCTCCTGTTCCGCCTTTTTCCAGAGCAGCACGAACCTGGTGGTCGGCACTTCCTACACGGCGGATGATGCCGACATCATCGGTGCCGAGGAGGACTACAAGGAACTGGAAGCGGAGCTGCAGGCCAGAATCGATAACATCGAGGATGAGTATGACGGGTACGATGAGTACCGCATACACTCGGACCAGATCGGCCATGACCCCTATGAGCTGGCATCGTACCTGACCATCGTGTTCCAGAGCTATAAGCGGGATCAGGTACAGGATACCCTGCAGGAGCTTTTTGACAGCCAGTATGAGCTGACCATCGAGGAAGAAGTCGAGATCCGGACAAAAACCGAAAGCAGGCAGGTATCTTATTCCGAGACTGATCCGGAAACCGGCGAGACCGACCACTGGACAGAGACGGAATACTACGAGGTGGAGTACGAGTACTACATCCTCAAGGTAAACCTGAAGAATAACGGTCTGGGGAAGGTGATCACGGATGCCGGTCTTACCGAGGATGAAATGTCCCGGTACGCGGTCCTGATGACGACCTATGGAAACCGGAAGGAGGTCTTCGGAGACAACCCCTACGCGGTGGCAGTCGAGGATGTCCTGCATTATGACATTCCGGGTGAAGCCCTGACGGACGAAAAGTTCCGGCGGATGATCGCGGAAGGTGAAAAGTACCTTGGTTATCCGTATGTCTGGGGCGGTTCTTCCCCCAGCACGAGTTTTGACTGCTCCGGTTTTGTCTCCTGGGTGGTCAATCACAGCGGGAACGGCTGGAATGTCGGCCGTCAGACAGCGGAAGGACTCCGCCAGTGCTGCAGCATTATTCCGAAATCGGGAGCCAGACCGGGCGACCTGATCTTTTTTAAGGGAACCTATAAAACGAGCGGTGCCTCACATGTAGGCATCTATGTCGGGGACGGCATGATGCTGCACTGCGGTAAGCCCATCCAGTATGCCAGCTGTGAAACGAACTACTGGCAGTCACATTTCTATTGTTACGGCCGCTTACCGTAGGGGACTTATCAAAAATCCGGAACGCTGGAAGTGGCTTGAATACGTGCTTTTCAGCCCGGATTTATGATAACTCGAAATTTATGATAAGAGCGGATACCTGCACAAGGGCCGCTCTTTCTTATCTCGCAAAAGGAGGAACTGATTTGGACGAAACGAGACTGAAACGCCTTGGCGCAGAGCTTGCAAAGGCCCGGAAGCGCCGGGACGAATGGGATACAAAAGTCAAGGACCTGGAACGCCGGTACAAGGAAGCCGAGAATACCTGTATCCATGACATGGTCCACGCGGCGAACCTCACGCCGGAACAGCTGGCAGAACTGATCCGGGCGGCTGCCGCGGGTCAGCCCTACACCCTGCCGGCGGTAACGGTTCCTGCTGTTATGCAGCATGAATCGGACGACTATCTGGACGATATCGATGAGGAGAAGGAGGAAATCGAAGGATGATGAAAATGAGACTCGCCGCAGCGCTTGCGGCTGCAATGATCGGGATGGCGGCCCTGCCCACAGTAACGGCCTTTGCCCAGGGAAATGATCCCGGACAGATGACGGCCGTAGAGACTATTGCGGAGAAAGGTGAAGAAACCGGGACCACATCGGCGGAAACCGAAAGCATTGAAGAAACTTCGGCAGCTGCTGTAACTGCCGAAACTGACGCAAAGGACAGCGTCGGGGCTGAGACTGAGGCCGTGGCTGACGGTGAGGAAACCGCAGACAGTGAGGCAAGTGATACGGAAGATTTCGACCTCTCCGGTCTGGATTTAAGCCAGATCCCCGGGATTGATGCTTCCCTCTTCACAGATATCCTCTCCGACCTGGATCCGGAGGTCGCTGAGGTGCTTTTGAAGAATCCGAAGCTTCTGGCATATTTCCTGCCGACCCTGCATGTGACGGTTACCGATAGTTCCGTTACCATTGCCGTCGATGGTGATGACCCGGAGGATCCGGCCCAGGCCGGTCATGTCCGTACCAACGGCAGCAACCTGAACGTCCGTACCGGTCCCGGAATCGGCTTTGATATCATCAACAGCCTGGCCAATGGTACAGAAGTACAGGTCCTGAAGGAAGAAAACGGCTGGTACCAGCTGGAATTTCCGGCAAAGTACGGCTATGTCTGCGGAAAGTACCTGAAGCTGAACGACATCACACCGAAAAAAACACCAGAGGGCTATAGCTTTGATATCGACGGTGAAACGATGGCAGGCTTCCTGTCTCTCTTTTCCGGCATGTTCGAGGAAGAGGAAAAGCCTGCTCCGGAGATCCACGGACTTACCCCTGACGGAAACCTGACTCTGGTGGATGACATCGGACCTGTCACCGGTGAAGGTCAGCAGTTCGTCACCCTGGTCACCAAGGCCGGCAACTATTATTACCTGATCATTGACCGGAACGAAAAGGGAGAGGAAAATGTCCACTTCCTGAACCTGGTGGATGAGCGGGACCTTTTCACCCTGATGGAGGAAGAGGATCAGAACATCTATAATGAAAAGCTTGCGGCGGAGCAGGCGGCAAAGGAAGCTGCCGAGAAGGCAGCCGAAGAAGCGGCAAAGAAAGAGTCCGAAGCAGCCCAGGATGCTGATAAGGACAGGAATTCCGGAAAGTCACGCAGCATGCTCCCCCTGCTCCTGATCCCGGTGATCATTGCGGCAGCCGGCGGCGGATGGTTCTATGTGCAGACCAAAAAGAAGAAGCAGGCCGTAAATGCTCCCGACCCTGACGCGGATTACACGGACGATGATGACGACGAGGACTACGGAGCCGGTGAGGAAGATGCGGAAGGCGAGGACGACATCATTGTTGTCAGCGATGCCGGCGATGAAGATCCCTATGAGGACGATATCCCGGGAGACGATACGGACGATCCGGAGGGAGTGTGATGAAGGCGGTTATGACCCCGCAGGAGCTTGCGGATTATATCCGCCTCATGCCGGATGACGAGATCGTAAGCATCACCATTGAGTACAGGGAGGAGAGAGAAGGCAATGGCGGAGAAGGAGAAACCGAAACAGTATAAGCTGAAGGAAGTCTGCATCCGTCTGTCAGAGGGGCATCCGCTATATTCGGATCAGCCCCTCTCCACCCCTGCGGCAGCCCTGGATGTGATGAAAAGGGAAATGAGCCAGTATGACCGGGAGGTCCTCTGTGTGGTCAATATGAACGCCCGGCTGCAGCCGATCAACTTCAACGTGGTGAGCGTCGGGGATATCAGCGCCTCGATCGCCGCCATTCCCAACATCCTGAAGTCAGGGCTCATGAGCAATGCGAGCGCATTTATGCTTCTTCATAACCACCCGTCCGGTGATGTGACACCTTCCCAGGAGGACATTACAACCACACGGAAGGTCATCGAAGCCGGTAAGATCATGGGGATTCCATGCGTGGACCACATCGTGATCGGCGGAGGAAACGGAAACTTCTGCAGCCTGCGGGAGCAGCAGCTTGCAGACTTCAGCAACCAGATCATTTCCATGACGGCGGAGGACATCCTCCGCGTCGCGGACAGTAAACCAACCTACGAAGGAGGAACGAAAGAAATGCCTGAGAACGCAAGAGACAGTCAGGTGCCGGATTTCGTGCAGGAAGCGGAAGCCGAGATGGCGAAGGAAGCCCAGGCACCGAAGCGCGAGGAAGTGACCATCAAGTTTGGCAAGGGCCTGGCAGAACCCTTCCAGTCGAAGGACGGCCGGGAATTCGTGCGGATCATGATCCCGAACCAGGACAAGTCGGACAGGACTCCCTGGGCCAGCTTTGTGCTGCCGGCAAAGGCAGTTCATGAGAACCAGTATGGAAAGGGTCTGTGGGCCAAGATCCCGGCAGATGGGACTACTGTCGTGACAAAGCCGGTTCTGAAGGGCCAGGATGAGAATGGCAAGAACATCTGGGAGGACCAGAAAACCAAGGTTCCGAACAGAGAGCTGAAGGGAATGGTCGAGGCTTACAAGACCAGGACGCCCCAAGAAAAGGCGGCCGAGCCCAGGGAATCCGCCAGGGAGAAGCTTGATGCCCTGGTAAAGGACACGGCTGACAAGCTCTCTCCCGATAAAAAGCCGAAAGCCAAGGCAAAAACGAAGGCCAAAGGTCCGGAACTGTGATCCGGAAGAGGCGGTGACAACCGCCTCGAATACATAATTCTTTCAATGTCTTTTGAAGATCGACGTTTTTTGTTAAAGCATTTTTAAGCGCGATGAGAGAGATTTTTGTAACGTAAGCAGGTATAATGCGGTCATATAAAGTAGGAAATAGTATCAATTAGGTCTGTAATCAGTTCGTCGTGATATAAAAGGAGAACTGGAATGAAAAAATGGATGATTCCTTTACTGGCAATTTGCAGCCTGGTTTTGCTGGGAGGCTGTGGAAAAAAGACTGAAGCCGTAAAGACTGAAACAACTACGGCAGTGACAACAGCAGAAACAAAAACCGCCGAAATGACAACTGCAGAGACAGCAGACACGGCGACGGAAGCCGGGAATAATACCATGGAAGAACGGAACTGGGACCGGATTCCGACAGTTATGGTCGATGGTGTTTTATATGAATCTACCGGGTACATCAGTTCTGCCATCGGATGCGGAAACATGGACGGCAAGATCACTTCAACAGTTGAGGGAAATGAGGCACCGACAAAGAATGACCAGTCCAATTTCGGCACCGGATATGAGTATCAACGGAGCTCGGAAGGGCAGATCATCGTTGTAATGGACGCTATGAAGGTGATCTTCCGGGATCCGGAGCATTCCTTTGCATCTGATATGCCGGAAGAAGTGCTGAATTTTAATGCTGAGGTATTGGAGGTAAGAGACGGGAGCCTGCTGGTTTCCTTTATCAGCGCGCCGGACTTGTTTATGCCTCCTGTGACCGGGCAGTGCGTAGTACGGACCAATCCGGAGATCATGAAGGAAGACGTCGCTGTCGGTGACACCGTCCGCGTCTGGTTCGACGGCCTGGTGCAGGAGATCTATCCGCCGATCCTTCCGAATGTCTACCGGGTCGTGAAAGAAGAACAGGAACCAGCAGAACACGAACCGTCCGCAGAAAATAACGATACGGCTGTTAAGCTTGGAACCATAACCCCCGGGTGTCTCTATATCTTAAAAGGCGGACCGGTGATTTCAAGCGTTGCCTTGACCGGAAATATAGCCGGAAGTGAAAGTTTCAATTCAAAACAGACAGGTGCAGGCGGAATAAGAGACATTTTTGAACTGAATGAATGGATCGATGTATATTTGACGACAAGAGCGACAGACGGTGTTCAGGTTTTTGTCTTTAAAAATACTGATATTGCTGATGAATATAACTATTACAATTATGCTGGAGAATTACAAAACCTTGTCGCTTCAGCCGATCTGTCAAAGCCTGAAAATGAAGGTGACAGCTGGGGCTCATTCTACCTGAATCCTGAAGATGCTGAACCCGGATATTACGACCTGGTCTTTGTATGCGACGGAATACCGGCCGCAGTAATGAGAGTCAAAGTATATCCTGAGGGGGAGCTCGAAGGAAAGACGGATGCTGAACTGTATGATAATATGGGCTCCATTAAATAATACTTCTTCATTAGGGTGTACAATGATGCCGATCAGGAGGTGAAGCGATTGAAAAAGCTGAATACGTTCTTGAATATTCTTATGGGCTCTTTTTTCGGAGTATTCGTAGGGCGCACCATATCAAACTACCGCTGGTATCAAACACACCCTGAGATCTATGTGGGCAATTCGGCACCATGGTATTACTTTGGGGCGCTTCAAAGCCTGATGCGGTTTCTGGCGGTAGTGGTAATCTGTGTGATCATAAAGCTTATTATCCGGCACAAAACCAAAGAATAATACGTCTTGTCCCATTTCTTACATAACGCATTCGGAAACGACTCCGGATGCGTTTTTTTGTGTTCAAAATCAGAAGAAGGAGGATGCATGAAATGAAACTTGTGGTAGCTGAAAAGCCGTCGGTTGCGAGGTCTTTGTCGAAGGTCATCGGCGCAAACAAAAGTCAGGACGGCTACCTGGAAGGCAACGGTTACCTTGTCAGCTGGTGTGTCGGCCATCTGGTGGAACTCTCCGCCCCGGAGCGTTATGATGAGCGCTTCGCCAAATGGCGGCTGGAGGACCTGCCGATCCTGCCGGAACGGTTTCTGTATGAGATCTCCGCCGGGACCAGCAAACAGTACCAGATCCTGAAAGGACTGATGGAACGGCCGGATGTCGAGAAACCAAAAATAAATCTACGTTATAGATAATACTGTAAAGAGAAGGAGGGACGGGGAGTTTCAGGATTACGTTGAACATACGAAAAACAGATGATATCTTCTGCATCGACGTTATATAACGTCGA
>Ga0256407_10006641_pt1 | contig 17764 bp, 6 predicted proteins | sample RumenRJG_04DNA_FD_193489 | JGI IMG/M metagenome (GOLD analysis project Ga0256407, IMG submission 193489) | Bovine rumen microbial communities from Lethbridge, Alberta, Canada - RJG_04 | ecosystem: Host-associated > Mammals > Digestive system > Stomach > Rumen | place: Canada: Alberta | collected...
TTTGAGATATTTTTTTTTTTTTTGATTAAATAGTTTAATTAAATAATATTTTTTGATTATAAAGTTTTTTTGAAAAATTATAATATGTATATAAATAATATTTTTAATTTGCTTATTTTTTTTATTTTTAATATTATCAAATGAATAATTATTATATTTAGTTTTTTATTTGATAATTATTTATTATTTTATTAATTTTTAAATAACAATAACACTATTTTTATATAAGAAAAAGTCCATATTTTAATTTTAATATATTTTTCATTTTAATTAAATAATAATCTTATTTTTTTAAAGTATTTAAAAAAAATTATAATAATATTATATAAATAAAAGTTTCTTTAAATATAAAAAATAATTAATAGATTTATTTTAAATGAGTTTTAAAATAGGAAGTTTAATTTGGGGAAAAATACAAGGATATCCATGGTGGCCAGGCATAGTAAAAATATTTTATAATAAAAAAATTAATAGTTAATTAATATTGATAATAAATCATATAAACCATATACTATTAACTTTATTGGAGATAATACACATGGTGTTTTATCAAAAAATAATATTATGGATTTTTCTTCAAATAAATTTAGATTTGAAAAAGTAAAAAATAAAAAATTAAAAGAAGCAATTAAAAAAGCAGACAATTTAATTTTAGGAATTGATGAAAAATTAACTGATATTACTGAAAGTAATATTTCTAAAGAAAGTGAAAATGAGATCAATAAAAATAACAGTAACAAAATACAAATTAATATTGAGATTGATGAATTTAAAGAAAATAATATTAATGAAAAAAATTTACTTTTGAAGAAAAAAAAGAAAAGGGAAATTAATAAAGATGATATTAAAATAATTTTTAATAATATTCAAAAATATTTTCTATTTATTTATGAATTAATTAATAATAATGAAAAAGAAAAAATTAAGAAAGAAGAAAAATGCTTAGAAAAAATATTTCAATTGTTATTAAATTATAAACATGATAATCTGGAATTTTTATTTAATGAAAGTAATATTTGCAAAATGATAATTTTTTTTAAATATAATTTGAATATTTTTAGTATAAAATTATCTGAAAAAATAAAAGAAATAAATGAAAAATTTCAATATTATTTTCTTGAATATTATATTAATAATGAATAGAACATTTATATATAATTTTTTTTAGAAATAAATAAAAAAATAATTTGAAGTTTGTTTTAATATTTATTTAAATACAATATAATATAAAATTTTTTAATTTATTATTTATAAGAATAAATTTAAATTACATCAATAATATTTAATACTTAAATTACATTTATAAATTTCCTGACGGACAAAATAAAATTTACTCTTTAATAATTTATAATTATTATTACACTATACTATTATTTAACACATAATTATTTATTTTATTTTTATGAGGCATCAGGTTATTTTTTGATAAATTAAAAGAAAGTGTACTTGAATTATTAAATTTATTTTTATTATAATTTATGACTTCAAAGTTTTCAAAACATACTCTTTTAGATTTATAATTACAAAAAATAATAATAATACAAATTATAATAATTATAAATAAAGAAATGAGAATAGATAATACTAAAAAATTATTTGAATTTTTTTTATTTTTAACAAAAATTAGTTTAAAAAGGAAAAAAATTAATAATCCAAAACATAAAATTAAACCTATGGTTAACGTAATCAAAAAAAAAATAAATTTTTTACAAAGCTCCTTATCAAATTTTATATCATTATAAAATCTAATATAATAATGATAATAACAAATATCACATTTTGCAAATTCTGGTTTAATTTTTTTATTTATTATTAAATTTTTTAAACATATTTGATGGACATATTTAACTTCCCCTTCACATAGACATGGAGTAATTAAATATTTTTTATTTGTTTCTTTTTCAAAACAAATTCTACAAATTTTTTTGTCTTTTATATTAAAACATTTTGATTTATTTATTATATTTGATGATGTATTTTTAAATATTTTTTTATCTTTTTGAGAATATATACTAAGTTTTGCTGTTATTTTAAATTTATCTTTATTTCTTTTTGGATAAAATAAACTTTTTGTTGATATTTTATTTTTTGGTTCGTGAATTATAGATGAAAAAGAATTATTTTTTATTTTATCTTTTTCCATATATTTTACTTAATTTTTTAAAAAAACAATAATTTAATATAATAAATTTTTAAATTATTAGTTTAAAATAACTTATTAAAATTTATTAATAATATACAATAGAATCAATATTAATAATAATTATCAATATAAAATTATGATAAAATTATTTGTGTTTTAGATTATTATTTTAATTTAGAATATAGTTAAAACAAGGTTTTTCTATTAAATGATTTTTTTTATTAATTAAATATCATATGTTGTTATTTTTATTGTCTTGTCAACAATAATAATATATATTTAAATTTTAAAATTAGTTTTTTAGATTATTAAATTAACATTAAAAAAAATATGATAGATAATACATCTTTAATTAAAAAGGTAAAATTAAAACAAAAAGCAAAATTTTCCCAAATAAATAAAAAAAACATAACAAAATTCCAAGAACCAAAAGAAGAACCAATTCATCAAATAAGAAATATTGAATCATTAGCAATAACAAATGAAGAATATAACGATAAATTAAATCATCATTTACAAGTAGAATTAGGTGATGACATAATAATAAATAATCAAGTACATGAAAATTATATTGATAATTTAAATTCAGATGAAAGAATAAAATATTTAATTAATATTAATCAAAGTGAACAAATTGATTTTATAAATACATTACTTAAATTAAAAGGAATTAATTTTAATAATATTAATAATAATAAAATAATAGAAAATGAAAATGATAATATAAATTTAACAAGGATAAATCAAATATATAGTAATAATAAACCTGATGATGAAAGTAAAAGTTATATTAAGGAAATTTTAGATATTTGTGATAATAGTAATAATAAAAATGTAAATAATAATTTTTTAAATAATGATATAAATTCTATTTCAATAAGTTTAAATAATGGAAAAGATAATTTTAATGAAATAAATAATAATAATATAGATTTAGATAATAAAAATGAGAAAGGAAATGGCTTAAAAACTATTGATTTAATTGAAATTGCTAATAAAAGAAAAAGAATGGGAGTAAATAAAAATTTTAAATCTATTAAAAAAGAAATGAGAGATAGTACAAAGAATTTTATTAAAAAAAAAGGTAAAAATAAAAATGATAATGATATTGAAAAATTAATAGATGAAGCAAAAAATATAAATAATAATATAATGTTTAAACAATTATTAAATCCAGGAAATACTATTCATAATTATAAAGAAAATAAAAATACAATTTTTAATAGTTATAGAGAAAATAAATTCAATAAAAAAAATAATATTGTAACAATTGATGTAAATGAAAATAATAATCATAGAAGATTAAGTGTTAATGATAAAAAAAATTTGAGTAATGATAATTTGAAAATTAAAACAAATTATAAAAAAAATGATATTGAACAAAATAATTTAAATGGAAATAATTATAATTTAAAAAACAATAATAATGATGAAAATTATATTCCCTTACAAGAAAGATTATTTTATTCTTCTGATGAATTAGAAAAGGAACAAATAATTAATAGAAAATCAAATAAAACAATTGTTGAAGAAAATGGTAAAATAAAAATTAATTTAAAAGAAATTAAATTACAAATTAAGGAAAAAGAAAAATCAAATACTTTAAATCCATCAAAAAAAAGAAAAATTAAGAAAATTGAAATAATAAATGTTCCAGATAATATAAATAAAAATTTTCAAATTCCATATAATAAACCTAAACACAATTTTTTTGAAAATGAATCAAATAATAATATGCTTTTACCAAATAATCACATAAAAGAAAATTCATTACAAAATGAATTAAATATAGAAAAAGAAAAAAATTTAGAAAAATTAATTTCAAATAACATAGAAAATGAATTAAAGGAAATAATAATAAATTCTGATATTTATAATAAAAATGATAATATTAATAATAAAAATATCATAATAGAAGAAAATATAAATAATGATAATTTATTAGATGAAGAAAATATTGATGATATTAAAAATAATTTTAATGACAATAAAAATAATAAAAATATTATAGTTGAAGATAATATAAATAATAGCAAAAATAATTTTAATGATAATATTGTAGAACAAAATATTATAAAAGATAATAATAAAAATAAGTTTGATGAAAATATAATGAATGTAAATATTATTGATAAAAATATTAATAATAAGATTGAACAAAATGAAAATATAAATAATATAAATATTAATGAAAAAGATTTAGAAAAAGATTTAAATAAAGAATTTTTGAATGATAAAAATAATAATTTTGAATATAAAAAAAAAATTAATATTTCTTCATTAATTAAATTAAATTCAGATTTAGAAAATAATAATGATAATCTGGAATATGATAATCATAATAAAAATCATTTAATGAAAATATCATCTTCATCTTTTAATAATATACATAATAGAAATTCTGATATTATTGATGATAACAATGATATTATTTCTAAATCATTAAATAATTTAAATTATTGTAATGATATTGAATATTTTAATAATGAAAGAACAACAAATCTTAATAATAATAATTATCAAATAGAAGAAAATAAAACAAATTTAAAAGAAAATAATAATAATGAAGATAATATTAATAAAAATTATTCCGATCTTAATATTGCTAGTAAAAGTCAAGAAAATTTCCATCAAAAAAATTTAAAAAAATATTATATACCAAAAAATAATTATTACAATAATTTATTACAAAAAGATAATAAAAAACAAAATAAAATTCCTCATCCAAAAAATAATTACAATAAAAAAATAAATATAATTCAAGAATCAAAAAAAAATAATAATAATTCAAATAAAATTAATTTAGTCAAAGCAGAAATAAATTTATTTGATGATGATGAAGAAGAAGAAGAGGAAGGAGAAAGTATTGAAAATAATAATATAATAAAAAATAGTGAAATAAATAAAAGAAAAAGTAATATTAATAAATTTATAAGCCCTTTTGATACTATTGAAGAAAATAAAATTGAATTTGATATTGATGATTTAGTAACTCCAAAATATATGTTTAATAATAATTCAAAACAAATTAATAATATAAATAATAATAATGAAAATAAAACAAATTATTCAAATTCATTAAATGATAACTCAAATCAAAGAAAATTATCTTCATCAAATTTAAATAAATCAAATATTAGTACAAATTCAAGTCAAAAAAATAAAATAATAAAACAAATAAAGAAGATTAATAATAACAAAAAAAATAATAATAATAAAAAAACTATATCAAATTCAGTTATAAATTTAAGAAATAATACAATTCAAAAAAAGAAAAAATATAAGACAATAAATTATAATAATAATTATTCATCTAGTAATTTATTATCAAAATCTCAATCATGTGAAAGTCATAAAAAAAATAAATATAATCCTAGACCAAAAGGAATATTACAAAATAATTCATCAATGAATAATATAAATTCAAAAATAATTAAACAAAATTTAAATAATATGAATAATAGTAATTATAATATTGATGATAATAATAATAATGAAGATGAAGAAGGAAATTATAATTTTGATAATTATTTTAAAAAAATTTTAAATTCTAATTCAAATAAAGATAAAACTTCTCAAATAAATTCAATTTTAGGAAAAACAGAAAATATTGCAAATTTAATTATAAAAGATGATAATGAAAATAATAATAATAATATCATAAATGTTGAAGAAAACAAAGAAAAAACACAAAAAAAAATTAAAAAGAAATTAGATATTATTAATGAAACTAATGAAAAAAATTAAAAAAAAGATTTTTATAAATTAATTTTAATTTAAATTTCTTTTTAAATTAATTTTATTACAAAAAAACTTATTACTATTCACTAAACAAATAAAACAATTAAAAAAAAATTAAAAAAGATTTAATCAAACTTATTAACATATTCAACCCATTCAAACTTCATTTCATCTTTTAACCCTTCTCTTTTTATCATTCTACACATATTATTTTCAGTATTATTCCAATTAAAAGGTTTTATATCATCATTATAAGTTGGTCCACTTATAATAAAAATTTTTTTATTTTTTTTCCCTTTAATATTTTTAATAGAAGATAATTTAGCATCATACGCCCCTGAACAAGAACTAGTTTTACTTAAATCAGCTCTTGATGAAATAGAAAAAGATGGTTGATTTAATGAAAATTCATCTTTTGTATAATTATTATATCTCATCATTTTTTTCATTGTTTCAATATCTTTTATTTTATATTGATCTCTTCTAAAAATTTTTGCTCTTGAGCAAAAATTATAATCAAGTGTATTTCTAATAAATGGTTTTTCTTTTATGTAATTTGAAATATTTGAAATTTTATAATTTTCTTTATCAAATGGTACATTGTAACTTGGGAAATAACTTCTTTTTAAATAATCAGTTACATCATTTACAAAAGTATAATTTGGTAATGTTTCAATAATATAAAAACTATTATCACTTATAATTTTTTTATCTAAATCTATTTTTTTTCCATCTAATATCATAAACATATCATTATATGTTCCTGATGAATATTTTGAAAAATGTTGTGTCCATTCTAATGAAGTTTCAGATAAGAAATTTGCTATAATTACTCTTTGCCAACATAAAAGGGAATTTGGATTAATGTATTTATATAAGGTATTATTAAAAAAAATATTTGTTGTTTCAATTACAATTAATTCTTGATTTGTAATATAAAAATCATCTAAAGAATTTAAAGTTGCTGGATAAGATGAAAATAAAACATTTTTTGATTTAATTAAAGGATGATTTAAATTTATATTATATTCTTTAAAAATTCTATTCATCATTGAATAACAATGCCAAGTATTATGACCAAAATAAATATCAGATAAATCTTCTTTTACTTTAAATAAAGCTGAACAATGTGATTTATTTAATATATAATTTTGAAATTCTTCAATTGTCATTTTTGAATAATTTGGAGGATTAAATTTTTCTTTTATTTCAATTAAATCTGCTTGATATTGCATTAAATAAAATCCTTCTTTATTAATTTTTTTATCTTCTTCACATATTAAATTATATTCTTCATAAAGTGAATTAAATTGAACTAAAATTAAATGAGCTAAATAAAAATATATATCACTAGGATTTTTTTTATATTGTTCATTAATATAATTTTCTTGTTCTATTAAAAAGTTTAGTGGTTTTTCTTCTAAATTATCAAAGGACATTACATTTTTATAATGATTAAATATTCTATCTTTTGTTACAAATGCTTCAATTTTTCCTATACTTTTCATTTGAATTTCATCTGAAAAAATTTTATTTGTTGTTATTGATAAAGTGTCCCATCCAGTTTCGTTTAATGTATTATTATAATATGCTCTTGCTATGTAAAGTTTTGATTCTGAAAAATCCTGTGTTTCTATTATAAATTCATTATTTGAAGTTAAACGAATTCTTGCTTCTATTTCAGTTTTTATTTTTGGAATTATTATAAGAAAGGAAAAAAAGAGTTTTAAAAACATTTTTTTTATTTTTATATTTTATATTTAAATATTAAATTTTTTTTATATAAATGTTATTTTGTTTATTTGATTTTTTAATTAATTATTTATTTTATAAAATAAAAATGTATATCCTTATTTTTTTTATTATTATCAAACAAATTATAGGACAAGAGGAATTAATTGATTTACAAACATACACAATATTTTCATCTTTGGAAATTTTATATAAATACCACTACAAATATTCAAACCCACCAAACTTATTATTACTGAATCACAAATATAATTGTATAGAATCTTTAATGATGATAAATGAAAAAGGTCCAAATAAAACAAATAATTCTATCGATAATCTTATTACCATTTTTAATTTAGATATTAATCAAACATATTTTTTGAAGTTTAAATTCAAAAATGATGATTGCTATGATACATTTTTTATATATAATTACAATATAACCTATTTTATTGAAAATTCTTTTATAATAGAATTTTGGCATATAAATAATTATAGCTTCATAAATTTTACTGTTGATAATACACAATATAATTTAATTGAAATTTCTTCGAATGAATATAATACTTTTAATTTAAATATTTATAATAAAGATAATCAAGAAAATATTGATTCTAAAAATAATATTGATGATGGATATATTTCATATATATTAAATTGCACTTATCAAAAAACATTAATAAATATTGATTGGTGGAATTATGGTTATGAAGAAGAATATGAAGATGATAAAGATATAGAATTTGATGATTTTAATAGTAAAGAAATAATAATTTCAATAATAAGTTCTGATAAATATAATATTTATTTATTAAAAGAAAAAAAGGAATTAAAAATTCCTATTCATATACTAGAAGAAAATGGAAAAAAATTATTTTTCATTGATTTAAATTCATCCGAAAATCTTAATAAATCATCAATTTATTTAAAAATCAGCAATTTAGATATTGATTTTAAAATACAAACTTATTATACTAATTATTCTCAACTAAATAATGATTATTCTGATACAATAAATTATGAAATTTTATCATCTTTTAATTATACTAATGTAGACATTGATGAAAATACATATTTGATAAAAATAGATAAAGATTTTATAAATAATACAAATAGTATATTAATGGAATATTCATATCAAAATTATGGTAAGTTAAATGACATAGAAGTTATTATTATTGAATTATATCCTGAAATAATTAATAATACTTGTACTAAAAATATAAAAACTGAAAACAAAACTTTTTTTATTTATAAACAATCATATAATAATTCTGATAATTTAATAATTTATTCAAATCAAACTAAGCATATAATATTTGAAAATAATTTATTTTCTAATAAAATACTCAATTTATATATCATTCCTATAGATATATTTGAAAAATATTCATTAATTAAATTTACAATAATTGGGAATAAAAATGATAGTAATATTATCAATTTTTACTTTACAAATAGAAAGATTAATCTATATAATAGTATTTTTAATTACGAATCAATTTTTGTGACACCTGAATATGAAACATATTATATTTTTAAATTAAATAATCCTTATCAAAAAGAAATTGTTTATTTAGATATAGAATATGGAAATTTAGAAATTTATAAAAATAATTATAAATCAATCGATGAAATTTTTGATAATGAAAAATTTATAAAAATAAATGATTATTTTGAAATTAAAGAAAATGATGTTTATAAAATTATTTGTTCTAAACCATCAAGATTCACATTTAGAAGTCATATTATACAAAATGATAATTTGGAATTTAATGATAAAACAAATTTATATTCTATTTCATTGTTTGTGACAAAAAATAAAACAAATTATACAATTATAAATAATAAAGGAATAAAAAATATTTATTGTCAAATTCAATTATTTCCCAAAAATAATAATACAATAACAAAAATAACAATAAATAATGATAATAGGAATTTAACAAATAATTCCCCAATAATATATAATGATTTAAATGTTTCAAAAAATATAAAAATTTTAATTGATTCAAATGAAAATACTTTATTAACTTTTTATTTTGCTTTTCAATTTAATTATACTAGCCCAATGGATTCAGAAACAAATAAATCAATAGTTTTTAAAATCCAAGACAATACATCTAAATTTTTAATAATAAACAATAAAGAAAATGAATTAAAAAATTTTGGTTATTATTTATCCAAAAACAATAATAATAATACAAACTTTTATTTTTTCAATCAATCTAATTTAATTTATCTTGAATCTAAGAAAGAATATTTAATTGATTTAGATAATACCTCAAAATATATTTCAATTTATTCCAAAAATCTATTAAATTACACATTTATTAATTATAATTATATAAAAAGCAATTTTTATTCTCAAGAATTGATTGAATTTAACTTAAATATTAAATATAAAACCTTTGAATATAATTATCAATCAGATGAAATAGAATCAATGATGATTGATGTAAGATATTTAGAAGGTGATGAATATAATCCAAATCTAATGATTATTATACATAAATATAAAAAAGATATTTATGAAATACTTAAAGAAAAAGAAATTTCTTCAAAAGATATCAAAATTTTTGAAATAATAAATCAACAATCAAATATAATTCATATAAATAATTATCCGGATATTGGGAAAGATTATTTTTATATTACATTCTATGTATCTTCATTCTTTTATGAAGAAGTAATAGATATGAAATATACATTCCAAGTATATAATCCTAAAAAATATTATTTAATTACAAATGATACTTTTAAATTAAAATTAGGTATAATTGAAAATATTACATTTCATTTTAAATACGAAACAAAACAATTTGATAAAAAATACATAAATTATGATTGGCATAATGACAAGATTAATGTAAAATGTAGAATTAATTTTAAAAATAATGGTAATGATAATGATAATGAATATAAAATATCATATAGAGGTTATAAACAATATGATTATAATAAAGAATATGAAATAATATTTGATTGTATAAATAATTCCACAGAATATTCTTTATTAAACTTATTCATTTATTTATCTGATGATTCAAGTATAAAACAAATACAAAATAATAATACAATAAATAGTTTCATAATAGTTTCACCAAATATTGTTTTTCTATATAATAATATTACTGATGAAGGAATTGGAGAAATTATTACATATAATTTAACATTAAGAAAACAAAAAATTCAACCCAAAATTTTATTTAATGAAACAGTTGATTTTGATGAAATAATAAAAATAAAAAATTTAAATATTTTTGAGAAAATGAATTCATCTGAAAAGGATATATTTAGTTTAACAAAAAAAGAAAAAAATTTTGTTATAATTGGAATTGAAATTAATAATGATGATTCATTTGAATCTATGAATGAAACATTAACATATCAAAAAATTCAAAAAGATATTTTAGTATTAAATAATTATGAAAAAGTATTTATTTCAAAAGAAAAAGAAGAAATAAAGAAATTTATTATTACTAAGGAATCTTTTTTAACTCATTTAAAAATTGTACTTTATTCAACAAAAAATACAACAATATTTTTTAAAAATATAAATTTTACCAACAATAACACAAACATTTTCATTATTTCTAAAAATGATTTTCAAACAAATATTACATTTAAAGTAAAAACATTAAAAGATGAAAATTTTACTTTTAAAATAATATTATTAAATAACAATATAAAATATATTAATTCAAACATTAGAAAAAATGAACATTTTTCTTTAATGAATGATAATGAAAATGATAGTGAAATTTATTTTTTAGGAATTTATGAAAATAATGAATCTTTTATTTATATATATAATTATATAGGTAATTTGACAATAAAATATAAAAATAATGTTAATAATATAGAAAGAAATGAGGATTTATTAAAATTTGATAATAATACTTATAATTATCCATTTTTTATAAATTCGAGAATAGATTTTTTCAAATTTTCATGTTTAGATTTTTGTCAATTTGAGGTTAGATTTTTTAACAATTTAAAAAACGAAATAAAATTAATCGAAGGAATTCATATTCCTATTTATATATATAGAAATAATTCTCTTTCATTTAATATTACATATAAAATGGAAAATAAAATTAAATTTGAAATAGATTTAATTATAAATGAAAATAATAGGAATATTAAAATTGAATTAGACAACGATAAATTTGAACTAAATAATAATAATACTAACCTTATAATAAAAGATAATACAACAAAACCAAAAAAAATTAAATTTATAGGAGATGAAAATTTTGATTCTTTAATTTTAATTTCAAATTTTCTTAATATAACTACAATTATTGATAAAAAAGTAAATTTAAGACGATTTGATAATTTATATTCTATTTTTATTATTAAAAAACCAGATAATTTTTCCACTTTCACTAACATTTATATAAAATGTGATAAATGTGATAACAATATTTACCAAATTTATTATTTTATAAGTTATGGAAAAACTGATAAAGTTTATGCAAAAGAATATTCATGTTATAATATTTCAAAAGAAAAACCATTATCGTTATCAATAGAGGGTAAAAATTATGGATTAGAATCAGAAAAATTTAATACTTTTTATGTTTTTTATATAAAAAATAATTCTGAATTTTTATACTCATATGATTTCTATGAATATTCCAAAGATTTAGATTTCTATCAACCCAAAAAAATATTGATTTCAAAAAATAATTATCGAATTTTTAGAATGAAATTTTCTATCATGAAATATAATATTAAAGAAAATAAAAATATAATTACTTTTTTATTTAAAAACAATAATTTAGATGGAAAATTATATTTATATTCAAAGAATAATTCGATCTCTATGAATAATAGTAAATTTGAAAATTATCTTGTTGAAAAAAAATTAAATGAAACAACTAATAATATATTCCATTTAGAAAATGATGTTATTAATGAGACTTTTTATTTGATTATACAAGCAGGTTTAAATGAAATAAATAATATTATTGAAATTTATTATAATAAAAAAATAATTGAAATAGAAAATAATTGTTATAAAAGTTTCAAATTCATAAATTCAACTAATTTTTTATTTCACATTAAAAAAGGAATAAATTCTTATATAAATATACAATGGATAAATATAAATTCAGAATCATTGATTGAGATAATAAAAACAGATGAAAAGTCTGAATTAACCTTTACAAATTATTTTAAAGAAAATTCTATTTTTTATCAATTAGATCCAAAATTTGATTATTTAATTAATATTACTGAAAACATTATTAATAATAATAATATAAGTTCTTTAGCTATAAATTTTCATTTTTATAATAATAAAATTATCAATTTGAGAGAGAATGAAAATATAGATATTCCAATTATTTCTAAGCAAATACTATATTTTTATATCTCTATTTCAAGAATTCCAGCAAAAGAAGTTATAGAATTTCAAATTCTAAAAAATAAAGATATAAAATATGAAATTCCAAAAAGAAAATTTACTAATGAAACAATTGAGAATATGATAAATGAAAATAAAACAGAATATGAAGCAATTAAAAATAAGGAAGATGAAAATAATAATATTATTTATTCATTTCCTAATATCGAAAATTCTTTTTATCAATCAGTATTAATTGAAATTAATATTACTTCTGTTAATAATAGTCACGAATTAGGCTTAAAGAATTTAACTATTAGTTTAATTAATAGAAAAAAATTGATAAAATATAATTTCAAAAAAAAATTTCTAAAAAATGAAACTGGATATTATTATATAAATAAATCTTCTTTCAAAATATCTAATTATATAACAATACAATCAGATAAATTAAATCAAATTAAATTTGAGCCAAATATATTTAGCTTTGAAAATAAATCATTTTATCTTATTCAACAAAAAATGTTGGAAAACATAAATGAAATAAATATTAAATTTGGTAATAATGAAGAAAACTTCTTTTATATAACTGTTAATTATATAAATAAAGAAGATGAATATACTATTTTTCCAATTATTTTTTATGAAACAAAACAAAAAATAGAACCTTTAACAATTAATATAGATAATGAAAATTATAAACCTATAATTTTAATTTATTCATTTAAAAAATTTTCAAAAGAATATGAATCAATTCTTTATATTAAAAAAGATGATCAAAATACAGATGAAGTATTTCGAAATGATTCAATTGATTTTATTGATAAAATTTTCAAAAATGAATATGAAGAATATGAATATACATACCCTGATATATCAAAAAATGAATATGAAATTCTTTTATTTAACAATGTAGGAACTTATACAATTTTTTTTTATGAATATATTAAAAATGAAGTAGTTATAGATGATTATGGAAGAACATTTCCATTATTTATAACAACAAATATAAATTATACTATTAGAGTTAATGAAAAAATCAATAATATAAATTTTAAAATTAAATTAGAAACAAGGAATGATAATGAAGATTTTTTTTATGAAATTTATTATGATGATATTACTCTTAAATTATTTTTAGAAGAAACTATTATTTATGGTCATTTGAATAAAACGTTAACTGAACTAGAATTTAAAATTTTAAAAGGAAAAGAATTTTTGATTTTTTTTTCTATATGTTATCCAAATTCAAAAGTTTATTCAATAAAAAAAGATTTAACACAAATAGAACAAAATTACAATATATTTTCTTATCCAAAAGAAAATATAACTGATTTTGGTATAATTACTTTTAAAAATACCAATAATACAACATTAAATATTTTTTATGAAGAAATAATTTCAATTACAAATTCATCTTTTTCTTTAAATCAATCAAAAAATTTTGCCTCAAATATAATTTTTAATTATTATTTTGAAAATCCTATAAGTTATTATAATCCAAAAACTGAAGAAGAAAAAATAATTGTATTTTTTATTCCAAATTATTATAATATAAAATATAATTTTAATTTATATAAAAAAGAATATATTTATAATTTTAATAAAACAGACTTAAATCCTCAATTAAGTAATACAAACATTAATTATATACAAATTTTTTATTATGATGAAAATAAAGGAGAAAAAAAAATTAATTTCATTTTCAATGAAACTATAAACAGATCTGTAATATTATATATTTATAATAATATATCAAATATTATTTTCATGGATAATGAATTCAAGAATTATATAAAATCACAAGATTTATTAAATAGCAAAATCTTTTATGATGAAATAAAAGATGAAACTTTATATTTTATTTTTTATTTTAAAGAACCATTTCCTTTTTCTTTTACTTTTATTGATTTAGAAAATCCATATAATATTACATTAAATGATGGTCAAGAATATTTAGAATTATATACAAATGGAAAGAAAAAACAAATTTTTATATTTAATTACGTTTCAGACATTAAAGGAGCAAATATGCATATCCAATGGAAAATTTTTGATGAAAAAGTTAAAGGACAATTATATATTAATGATGAATCACCAAAAAACCCATTAAATTCAAAAAATGAATATTCTTATTTTTTGAATTTAACAGATGGTGCTTCATATATTTTCAAATTAGTAATTGAAAATATTAATCAATTAAAATCAATAACAATATTTGTTAATTTTTTTCTTTCCTATTTTCAAAATATTTTATCATTTAATGATAAAGATTCTTTTTCATTTCCTATTTTAGTTAAACAACAATATTATTTTATTCAAAATATCAGTTTATATTCTATAAATGAAGAAAATTCATATTATTTCTCAAATAATTTTAATGTAAGCATAAGCACAAAATTTTGTAATGAAAATCCTTATGATGTTTTAAATAATTCAGATTATGAAAAGACAGATTTTACTGAAAAAGATGATGATTTTTTGGAAGAGGATGAATTATCGAAATCAATAAAAATAAAAGAAAAATTTAAATTTTTAATACTTAAAATTGATTTTAATCCAAAAAAAAGAATATATAAAAAAAATTTTAATATTTCTAAAAACATTACGGTATCAATAATTAAATCGAATCAAACAATTGAAATAAAAGATGGAGTAACAAAACATTTTAAATTTGATTTAAATTCTAAATCATATTATATTTTATTATATACAAATACTGTGAATGCATTATCAGTTTTAAGAAATGATGATTATCCAAAAAAAAAAAATTTATATATTATAAATAAAGAAATGTTAAAAAAAAATTTAATATTTGAAGCATTTGATGAATATTTATCTTATTCATTAAATATTTTATATATATCTAATAAAAAAAAAATACATGTATTAAATCGTAAGGAAATTAAAAATTTTTCTTATAGAATATTAATTAATAATTGTAGTATAGAAAATTACTATTTTGGTAATTTTGAAAAAAAAAAAACTTATCTTTATATTGAAATTTTATATGGAGATGTTAAGATTAAAATGAAAAATATAACAGATAATAATGATATTAATTTAGATAATTTTTTTGATTTTGAAACAAATGTTGATATTTATGAAAAACCAATTATTAATACTAATAATTATAATTTTTTTAAATTCGAATGTAATAGTATCTCTTTATTAAATATTAAATATTATTCTTATAATGAATTTGTACAACAAAAAATTGAAATTAATTATGGAAATGAATTTGGTTGGTTATTAAAAAACAATATACATTTTCATTATAAAATAAAAAATAATTCTCAAATTTTTACAAGTGAATTTAACTATGAAATTTCATTATTACATTCATTAGATGATTATAATGTTAATTTTAATTTTAATAACCAAGAAGAGCAACTCAACAAAGATAATGGAAAATATATTAGGAAAAAATGCAATAAAATTGAATTAGACAAATTAGATCTTTTAGCAGATAATTATGAAAATTTATTTTTATTTAAAATTGGATTAAATAGTTCATCATATGAATCAATTGAAAAATACACATTTAAAGAAAAAATAAATAAAACATATGTAATATTTTTTTATCCTAAAAAATCTACACTAAAATATATAAATATTACAATTAAAAAAATAAAACAAGAATCCTCAGGAAAAATTTGTTTAAATGAAGGTTATAGTGAAGTGGATTATGTTAATTTTATGGAAACAGAATGTTTTAATTTAGATAAAGAAAAAAATAAAAGTTATATTACAAACAATTCTTTTATATATAATAAAAGAGAAGATAGTAAATTTTATTCTGCTTTTTATTTTGAAAATCCTAAAAATTTTGAAGTATATTTTTCGTCTGATGAATCTAATAATAATAAAAATTATTTATATATTGTTATAATAATTCTTTTATCAGTCCTACTTATTATTTTTATGTTTTTGTATTTTAAAAAAAATAAATCAGAATATAATAATGATGTTACTATTAGTCTTATAAATGAAAACATTCAAGATAAGGTTATTAATTATATTGAAGATGATAAAGATGCTCAAGATTGGTAAAATAAATTAAATTTTATCATTATTTATATTTTAATTTTTAATAATTTTAAAATAAAAAAATCTAATTTTAAATTTTTAAATTTACATAAAGACGTATAAAATTTGTTTATTATTTATAAATAAAAATCATTTTCAGGTGATAAATCAATTTAAATGTATGATAATATTGTTAAAATCATTCAACAAACTCAAAATAAATATTATAATTTGATTAGTTATATATCAATTTAAGATAATAATAATTTTTTTTATAAATTCAGATGATAAAAATAAAAAACTATAGATTAAAATGGAAAATGAATTTACAATAAATAAAATAATATATAATGCATATAGTGCATCAATAAGTTATTTAAAATAAAAATTTAATCTCATGTTCTAATGATGAAAGAATAAAAATTTAGGTAAAAAATAAAGAAAATAATTATGGATATATAATTAAAGAATAATAAAAAGAACTGTTCAATTTTTTTTATGAAATAAAATTTTTTAATTTCATTTGGAATAAATATAACTATTTTTTATAATTATTTTATTTTTTTCTATTAAATAATTTATGTATAATTTATAATGATATATTAATTATTGAAATGAATTTAATTATAAATGTTATATATCATTTATAATTAAAAAAAACTATATTCTGGGATTTGTTATATTCAAAATAATAAAATTATTTTAGTTTGAAGAGAAAGTGAAAATTTAATTATTTATCAATATTATAATAATTATCAAATGTT
>Ga0256407_10006642_pt1 | contig 17764 bp, 17 predicted proteins | sample RumenRJG_04DNA_FD_193489 | JGI IMG/M metagenome (GOLD analysis project Ga0256407, IMG submission 193489) | Bovine rumen microbial communities from Lethbridge, Alberta, Canada - RJG_04 | ecosystem: Host-associated > Mammals > Digestive system > Stomach > Rumen | place: Canada: Alberta...
AGAGCTGTAAACCTATTCAGTGATAAAACCGCCGAACTGTCAACCCGGCTTAGGCGAACCATAAAATTAGTGTAAACCAACTTAGTTAATCGCTCTCAAATCTGTCAAGTAATTCTAGGGAAAGACAAGCATAAAAAGCACAATTAACAAAAAATAAATCAACAGTGCCAAGATTTGACACCCCTATGTGTTTATTTTGCAAGAAATAAGGTGTCAATAACTTTATTTGGGATTAATGGCGCAAACAACTAACTTTGCGTTATCAAATAGTGAATGATGCCTAATAATTACAAATACAATGAAAAGTATAGAAGTTATCATATCACACATCAAAGGGTCAACCGGGAATTGGTCGATTCAATCCAATGAGGATCATCAGCGAGGTGTCGCTGAGTTGGCTTCAAGATTTGCCGATGCCTTTGGAATGGGCGAGTGGGGCAGGGTGCTTGGTCTATTGCATGATATCGGAAAAGAGCGACAGTCATTCCAACAGCATATCAAGAAAGAGAGTGGTTATTGTCCAGATGTGAAGGTTGAGGGCGATTTCAGTCATGCCTATGTGGGAGGTCTTGTTGCTCATCGGCTTTTTAGGCCAGCAACACCAATACTGTCAAATATCATTATGGGGCATCATCGTGGTCTCTATGACGATGGCGAATGGATAGAGTTGTTGAAACAAGACATCCCTGCCGAGGTGACAATCCCCTCAATAACCGAACAACTGAAAGCCCCTTCAACGCCGCTTTCCAAAGAGGATATGCATCACTTGGTGAGGATGCTCTTTAGCTGCCTTGTGGATGCCGATTATTTAGATACTGAGGCGTTCATGATGCCTGAGCAGAATCGTCTGCGCGGCACAAAAACGAGTATGAAGGAGTTGTGCCAAAGGCTTGAAACGCATCTTGATAAACTGAATGAGAGCGCCCCTGACACCGAGGTCAACCGCATCAGGCGATATGTCCAGCAGTGCTGTAAGGAGCAAAGCAACGGTGATATTGATTACTACAGCCTCACGGTTCCCACGGGTGGCGGCAAAACGCTGTCCTCGCTGTTGTGGGCATTGCGCCATGCGGTGAAGAATGACCTGCAACGCATCATTATCGCAATCCCCTATACCAGTATCATCGTCCAAACCGCAGCGACGCTGAAAGCGATTTTTGGAGAAGAAAATGTGTTGGAGCACCACTCCAATGTTGAATATGATGACGAGGGAAATAAAGAAATCACCAAGCAACTTCAACTTGCAACCGAAAACTGGGATTACCCCATCGTGGTGACTACCAATGTGCGCTTCTTTGAATCCTTGTTCAGCAACAGGCCGTCACAGTGCCGCAAATTGCACAATATCGCCAAAAGTGTGGTGATTCTTGATGAGGTGCAGACGTTGCCACTGGAATTCTTGCAACCCATCATCAACACGTTCAAGTCGTTGAAGAATGTCTTTGGCACATCATTCCTGTTCACAACAGCAAGCCAACCCATTCTTGATGGCACTATAAGGGGCACAAACAGATTAAACCAATTTAAAGCGTTGCCACATGTCCATGAAATCATACCGGCCGATGCCCGCTTGCATGACAAGTTGCGACGGGTGGAACTTGATATCAACAACGCTCCTCAAACCTATGATGAAGTTGCACGGCAAATCGCTCAGCATGATCGGGTGTTGTGTATTGTGAACACCCGCAGGGATGCTAAAGAACTGTTTGAACGCTTGCCCCAGGAAGGCTTGACCCTGCACTTGTCTCGCATGATGTATCCCGCTCATGTGCGTGAGACCATCGAGACAATTAAGGCAGCACTTAAGGACGATAATCAACCGATTATCCGTGTGGTGGCTACACAACTGATTGAGGCGGGTGTGGATATTGATTTTCCTGTCGTTTATCGTCAAGAGGCCGGGCTTGATTCCGTCTTGCAAGCGGCTGGTCGTTGCAACCGCGAGGGCAGACGAGGCATTTGCACCACTCATGTTTTTAGTCTGCGCGGAGAACATCGATTGCCACCAGGCTATATCTCTCAAGCCAATAATGCTCGACTCAATATGGTGGGGCTATACGATTGGTTCGCGCCTGGGACGATGCGTGACTACTTTGCCCAACTGTTTTCAAGGACTGAGAGTTTTGACAAGAATCAAATCGGACAATTGCTTTATAAACCAACTGAAATGCAATTCCAGGAAGCTGCCGCCCAATTCCACTTGATTGATGATGATACCACAAGCATTTTCATTCAGCGTGAAGGCGGTAGAGCACTTGTTGAAGAACTCAAGCGCAGCGAACTATCCTATCCTCTTTTGAAGAAATTGTCACAATATGCAGTCAGTGTGCGGCAGCAGGATTTCCAGACACTGAACGACGCTGGAGCATTAGAAGAAATAAATGGCATCTGGGTGCTCTCTCGAGAGTCATTATACGATGACAAGGTCGGCTTAATCACCGACAACAAATGGTTAGAAGAAACATTAATCATATAATAACGATATGGAACATTTTGATAAAGAATTTTGCTTGGAGGTATGGGGGCCAATCGCCTGCTTTACCCGACCAGAACTCAAGGTGGAGCGTGTGAGTTACGATGTCATCACGCCATCGGCTGCACGAGCCATCTTTGAGGCCATCTTTTGGAAACCAGCCATCAGGTGGCAGGTGACCAAAATTGAAGTGCTCAATCCCATCAAGTGGACATCAATTCGTCGCAACGAGGTGGGTGCTGTCGCATCCAAGCCTGTTTTCATTGAGGAGAAAAGACAGCAGAAGAACACCTTGATGTTGCAGGATGTGCGCTACCGCATTTGGGCTAAACTTGAATTTATCCCTGTCAGCAAGCGTGCCGAGAGCAAGAATCCGTTGATTGACAAGGAGGAAAAAGATTTCCTGCGCAAGGATGAGAACCCTGGCAAGTACAATGCGATGTTTGAGCGCAGGGCAAGTAAAGGGCAATGCTTTAACCAGCCTTATCTCGGCACCCGGGAGTGCTCGGCGTCATTCCGCCTTATAAATCCCGAACAAGAGGAATTGAGCGCACCCTACAACGACAGTCGTGATTTGGGCTTGATGCTTTACGATATGGACTTTGATGGGAATGTGAATAAGCCCGATGCCATGTTCTATCATGCCGTCATGGAAAATGGAGTGATCGTAGTTCCACCAAGAGACAGTAAGGAGGTGTTGAAATGATACTCAAAGCACTATATGATTACTACGAGAGATGCAAGGACAATTTGCCTCCAATGCATAATGCACTTGTTGAATTTTTCTATGCCATAGTTATAGATGAAAATGGTACGTTCAAACGCTTAGAGCCGCTGGATGGTATGTCACTATTAATTTATAGGCCAGAAGAACGTACCTCAGCTCCGATTCCCCATAGTATGGGCGATAATGGGAGCTACGTTTTAGGTCTGAAAGGTCTGAAATCAGATTCAGATGATAAGAGTATCCTTTCAGAACTGAAAAAGAATGAAAAGAATCACACGTCTTTTAAAAATGATGTGAAGAACATTTTTGAGTCACTCCCGAACAACAGATATGCAAGAGCAGTTTTTCTCTTTTATGAAAAATATAATATTGAAATCATAAGACAAATGAAAAGAGATGGGAATTGGGCTGACTTTTGCAAATCTCTTAACAGGAATATGACATTTCGCATCGACGGTGATATAGTCCTAGCCGCATGTGATTCTCAAATCATAGATTATAAGATAAGTAGTACAGTAAATGAGAATAACGAAGCCATTTGTCTCGTCACTGGCGCTAAAGAAAAACCAGTGAGTACGACATACAGTACGTTTGTTCGTGGTAGCAAGAGCAATGCAAAGTTGGTGTCATTCCAAATCACCTCTGGATATGATTCCTATGGAAAGGAAAAAGGATTGAATGCTCCTATATCAGAGGATGCAGAATTCAAGTACACTACTGCTTTGCTTACGTTGCTTTCTAAAAACTCTCGAAATAAGTTTGTTATTGGGTCTCGTACATTCCTCTTTTGGTCTTCAGCTGATAACGTTGTTGGTCATAAAGCAGAGGAGAGCCTTTTTGACTTATTTGGTTTCTCTGATGCTGAAGACGATGACCCTAATGCCAAAATTGAGCAGGTAAGGAAAGTGTTCAAGGCCATTTACTCAGGAGAGTTGAATACCTCACTTGATGACAAGTTCTATATCCTGGGGTTGGCACCTAATGCCGCGCGAATCGCCGTTGTTTATTGGGCAGAAATCCCATTGAAGGAATTTGCCGAGCGCATCAATCGCCATTTTGAAGATATGGAGATTACGGGAGCAAACAAACCATACATGGCATTACGCTCTATCTTGGGCGCTGTCACTTTGGGCGGCAAGGCTTCTGATGCGACTCCCAATTTGCCCGATGCATTAGTCAAGAGCATTTTTCAAGGTATTCCTTATCCTTATACTTTGTTTGCCGAATGCATCAGACGCATTAGGGCGGAACAAAGCATCTATACGACCCGTGCTGCGATTATCAAGGCATATTTAAATAGACTCAACAATATTAATGAACAAAATATAAAAGTTATGTTAGACAAGAACAACACCAATCCAGGTTATCTGTGTGGCCGCTTGTTTGCCGTGCTTGACAAGATTCAAGAGGACGCAAACAATCAGCACACCATTCGTGAACGGTACATGAATTCAGCAAGTGCGACTCCCTCTGCCGTGTTTGCCACAATTCTTAATCTCTCGTCTCATCATTCCGAGAAACTGAATGAGGGAAGAAATGTCTTTTTTGAGAAGCTCAAGCAGGAAATAATTGATAAACTTGACGCTGATGGTTTCCCCGCCCATCTCGACCTTCAAGATCAGGGCCGCTTTTTCGTCGGTTTCTATCACCAACGTCAGGCGTTTTTCACCAAGAATGAGAAAGAAGAAAACAACAATAACCAATAATACTTTACAACTATGTCAGAATTAAAGAACAGAATCGATTTTGTGTACATCTTTGATGTGCAGGATGGTAATCCCAATGGCGACCCCGATGCAGGAAACCTGCCCCGCGTGGATGCCGAAACCGGTATGGGTCTTGTAACCGACGTTTGCCTCAAGCGCAAGGTTCGCAACTATGTGCAGGTTGCCAAGCAACTTGCTCCTGGCTATGACATCTTCATCAAGGAGAAAGCCGTGCTCAACACTTTGATTGATGCTGCTCACGACGATGATAGCGTGAAGAAAGCCGATGACAAAGACAAGGCAAATGCCGCACGCGATATCATGTGCAAGAGCTACTATGATATTCGCACCTTTGGCGCTGTGATGTCAACTGGTAAAAATGCGGGACAAGTTCGTGGTCCTATCCAGATGACGTTTGCACGTTCTGTTGACCCGATTACCGCTTTGGAGCACTCCATTACTCGCATGGCCGTAGCCACCGAAAAGGAAGCAGAAAAGCAGAAGGGTGATAACCGCACCATGGGCCGTAAGGCAACTGTTCCTTATGGTCTCTACGTTTGCCATGGCTTTATTTCTGCCAACTTGGCGCAGCAGACGGGTTTCAGTGAGGAAGACCTTGAACTCTTCTTTGACGCATTGAAGAACATGTTTGATGTTGACCGTTCAGCAGCACGTGGCATGATGAGTGCCCAGCGCTTGATTGCCTTCAAGCATGACTCGGTATTGGGCAACGCCCCTGCCAACAAACTCTTTGACCTCGTCAAGGTAGAACGCAAGGACAACTCAGTCCCCGCCCGCTCATTTGCCGATTACGCCGTGACCATCGACAAAGAACATCTACCCGCTGGCGTGACTATCATGGAAATCATTTGATAGGATTCTGTCGCACCCCTCGCGGGTGCGTGGATTGAAACCAAATATACTGGTAAGCACGGAAGGGCAGCGACTGTCGCACCCCTCGCGGGTGCGTGGATTGAAACAAGCGCATGAAGTGGTTCCTCGACCATGACGTGCGTCGCACCCCTCGCGGGTGCGTGGATTGAAACAACCCCATCACGGGCGAGAACTCCGTCGGCGAGCGGTCGCACCCCTCGCGGGTGCGTGGATTGAAACTTCTTTGTGCCGAATCGACTGATATGGAATGCAGTCGCACCCCTCGCGGGTGCGTGGATTGAAACTTGCACCGGGCGGCATACATGGCAGCGAGCACGCGTCGCACCCCTCGCGGGTGCGTGGATTGAAACGATTATGAGTTGATCGCATGGAGCGAGTTTGACCGTCGCACCCCTCGCGGGTGCGTGGATTGAAACGGCTATGACTGGATTCGCCTTGGCGAGAAGATGCGCGTCGCACCCCTCGCGGGTGCGTGGATTGAAACATGCCCTCATAGTGGACGTGAACATTGCCATGGCGGGTCGCACCCCTCGCGGGTGCGTGGATTGAAACATGATAAGCTGGGAGAGCGCCGTGGCCGACATCTGTCGCACCCCTCGCGGGTGCGTGGATTGAAACAACTGCCGCGCTGAGGTCTTTATGCGTGCGATGGTCGCACCCCTCGCGGGTGCGTGGATTGAAACAAGTCCTCCTTGAACTCGTCGATGCTGCCGGTGGTCGCACCCCTCGCGGGTGCGTGGATTGAAACACGAGGCCTGCGACCGTTATCGGTCGCTGGTATGGCGGGCTCATTTGGATGGAAATGAGGACGGGTGCGGATGCCATCAGAAAAATCAGATTGATCTGTTGTTTTTTTTATTGTTAGGGTTGTTTGTTGAAGATAATCGCTGGATTTTGCATTTTGTTGTTGACCGGGGTCTGTGGTTGTGGTAACTTTGCCCGTGGAGTGTGGCCAAAGAGCCGTTAATCACTTTTAACATTCCCCCCGCACCTTTCATGAAAAGGCGATGTGAAAGGGTGATGTTCACAGTCAGCAGGTTAGCACGATAACTTGGCGAACGGTCAAGTTGCATTTTGACCTATAAGAAGCACGTTTGCCCAATGGCAAAGAGGCGGGCAGCGGCGAAGGTAGGCTGCGCCTTAACAAAACAAATAAATTTGTATAATTTTGGCTGCGCCTCAGCCATTGAAAACAAGCTTTCATGGCTTTCGGCTTGCACAAAATTTGCTTTTGTGTTCGGCTTGCACTACCGTTCCCTCCCGTTGGTCGGGCAAGGTAGGCTGCGCCTCAGGATAAAAAAAGAATGAATTCTTTTTATTCTCCGCTCGGCTTGCACTACCTTTGCAGCATGATTGATTTTTAAATGTGAGAGATATGAAACAGATGAGATTATGGATGATGGCCGCCATCCTGTTTTGCGGCGTTGGTTGCTTGACTTCCTGCAATGGGAATGCTAATGCCGACAAGGTTGCTGAGGATACTGTGGCTGCCGAGACTGCCCAGGAGGGTGACGTTATCATCAATGCGATAAACAACTATCTGGTTGATTCGATTGGGGCACAATACGCCCCGGGCGAGATGTGCATTCCCGTGATAGCGATGACGTGTTCTGATGGGATGAAGGCCGATAGCGTGTTCATGTGGGGCGACTATTGGGTGTTCAACTACAAGGTGGCTGGTGATACCCTGAAGTGTGTCTCGGGCGGTAACCATCCCGGCAAGATGTTGATCAAGAAGAATGACAACGGTGAATACCAGGTCGTTTCGTTTGAGCAGGTTGAGGACGGACATGGCAATCTGGAGAGTGCTAAACGCATCTTTGGCGAATACTATGACGCCTTCCATGCCGCTAACAGCGATGAGAACTACCGCGAGAAAGCCCGCGCCGCTTCAATCGCCGACTACGTGAAGGCCAACAAACTGCCCGTCAAGTTCTATCAGGACTACGGCTGGCCCGCAAAGGAAATAAAATAAGTGAACAGTTAATAGTGAACAGTTAATAGTGAACAGTGAATAGTTAGGAATTAGAAGTGGGCGGATGCCAACTAAGGACTAGGGACTAAGGACTAGAAACTAGGTATTAGGCTTTAGAGCGCGGATGCCAACTAAGGACTAAGGACTAAGGACTAGAAACTAAAATGGACTAAAAACTAAAATAAACTAAGGACTAAAATGAAATACAGCATTATTGCCATCGGCGATGAGTTACTCATCGGACAGGTCACAGACACTAATTCGGGCTGGATAGCGCGGCACATGACACCGCGCGGCTGGGACGTGAACACCGTCCAGGTTGTGCCCGACGATGCCTGTCAGATTGAGCTGGCCATCGACCGCGCTTTTGCCCAAACCGACGTCGTGCTGATGACGGGCGGCCTGGGCCCCACCAAGGACGACATCACCAAGCCCACCCTGTGCCGCTACTTCGGCGGTGAGATGGTGCTCGACAAGGAGGTGGAGCGCAACGTGCGCGAGGTGATGGAACGCCGCCACCTCAAGCTCAACGAGTACACCCGCCTGCAGGCGATGGTGCCCTCGTCGTGCCGCGTCATCCAGAACGAGGTGGGAACGGCGCCACTCATGTGGTTTGAGCGCGACGGCAAGGTGCTGGTGAGCATGCCTGGCGTGCCGTTCGAGTTGCAGGGCATGATGGAACGTGCCGTCATTCCGCAGCTGTTGGCCCGCTTCAACGACGGTGAGGACATCGAGTTCCGCACCTTTGTCGTCACAGGCATCATCGAGTCGGCGTTGGCGATGCAACTCGACGAGTTTGAGCGCCAGCTGCCTCACGGCATCCACTTGGCCTATCTGCCCGAGGGCGGCATCATCCGCCTGCGCCTGACGGGCTCCTCGACCGACGCCCGCCAGATCAATGACGACATGGAGCGCCTGTCGCGGCAGCTGCATGAGTTGTTAGGCGGTCACATCATTGCCGACGGCGACAAGCGGCTGCCCGAAATCCTGGGCGAACGCCTGCGTGAACGCGGCCTCACCCTCGCCACCGCCGAGAGTTGCACCGGCGGCAACATCGCCCACCAGATCACGAGCATCGCCGGCAGCAGCGACTATTTCAAGGGCGCTGTGGTGAGCTATGCCAACGAGGTGAAAATCTCCCTGTTGGGCGTCAACGGGCAAGACATCATCGACCACGGCGTGGTGAGCGAACCCGTCGTGAGGCAGATGGCAGAGGGCGCCTGCCGTGCCCTGGGCACCGACTGCGCCATCGCCACGAGCGGTATCGCCGGCCCTGGCGGCGGCACGCCCACCAAGCCCGTCGGCACCGTGTGGATGGCTGCCAAGTGCGGCGACACGCTCGTCTCCCAGGTCAAGCAATTGCCCGGTGACCGTGATCGCGTCATCACCCGTGCCACCCTCGAGGCACAGCTGTTGTTGCTCTCCCTGCTGTAAACGGCGATAGTCCTGAACAATGGCTATAGCCACTATAGTTTCTATGGCTACTATGAAACAGATGAGATTAACGAGAATCATATTGCTGCTGCTCATCGCCCTGCTTGCCGCTCCCGTCGGGATGGCGAGCACGACGCGTGACGATGACGACAAGGACCCCAGCATGCAGCGGGGCATACGACGCCTGCACCCCGAACGCGAACGCCTCAAGGCGATAAAAAAGCTCCAGGAGCAGATGTCGCGCAAGGCCGAGGAAAAGGCCGACCCGTGGGACACCAGCGACGAGCTGTGGGGCACCGTTGACTTGCCCCCCGCCGCAGTGATGGACAGCCTGGCCGTCGAGGGACGTCGCCTGAAGACTTCCAAGACGCCCGAGGAGCAGGCGGCGCTCGACGCCCTGCTCGCGACAGACTACAGCATCAAGGAATACGGCTACAGGCGCATGACCTGGCGCGACCTGCCAGTCACCGCCACCCTCGACCAGCTGATGCCCGGTTTCACCGTCGATGAGACGGGCGACTGCTTTTCCAAGTACGTCTCCCGCGACACCTTGAGCAACGAGGTCTATTTCACGTTCTCCATCAGTGAGGACAGCCTGTCGGGCCCCCTACGCCTCAGGGTGCAGTATTATGCTGACGATCCTTTGGACTTTGACCAGCTGGTGTTCACCATCGACGGCTATGACTACCCGTTCTATCCCACCAATCATTCCAGCGGCAGCAGGGATGACCAACTCTTCTGGGAGATGAGCGACGACGTCTTGCAGCCCGCCTATCGCGATTTGGTCTATGCCCTGGCCCACAGCAACTGGATAGCGCTCAAACTGATGAGCCGACGCGGCATCAACCACGTCAAGATGCTCACCGACGGGCAGCGCACCGACTTTGCCAACGCCCTCGACCTCTACCGCCTCTTGGGCGGCACCCTGTAGTGCCCCGATGGCAGGTGCATCTGAACGCGAACACCAGATATCAAATTGCTCAATATGCAACGGATTGCATGACCTTTTTGGGGCATTTTTGTGACTTTTTGCATGATTTTTTGGGCAGTTTTTAAAAAATCACTACCTTTGCCGCGAATTTTTTAGAGAAAAAATTAATTATTGATTGTTTTATTAAAGGTTTTTTTTATGAACACTGAAAACATTGGAACTTGGGCTGGTCTCGTGTGGAACGCCCTTAACGATGCACAGAAGGCTCTCAATCTCAAGGATTTGCGTAAGGCTACTAAGCTGAAAGTGAACGAAATGCATTGTGCTCTGGGTTGGCTCGCAAAGGAAGGCAAGCTCAACTTCATCGAGGGCAAGGATGACGTAGAGGTAGCTTTGAACTAATCAACTCCAACAACCATTTTTACGAGATTTTTTTAAAGGAAACCATTTCCTCTCTGATTAATAGCAGCGATGGCGCGGAACTGTTTCGCGCCATCACTGTCTTTTCATAGTATTACAGCAAAGCCCGTTTTTCAAAAAAAACCTTAATTTATCCCTCGGATATAATATTAGGCTATCATCGTGCGTTATAAAGTTGAAATGATTTTAAAACTGGTTTGCCTATGCACAAAATGACTACTACTAACACTGAAAAAATTAAAGACGTTATGGCACCAGTCAATGGTCCGAAGAAGTCAACCATCAGCCTTATCAAGCAGTTCGCCCGGGCCTATAGCTATAACGCAGATTTGCCAAAAGGATTGGAATCGATGATTTTGAATTGACAGAATTCGCATCCCAATCAGTTGAAGAAAACAAAACAAAGCCTTCTTGCCACCACGGCAGGGGGCTTTGACTCGTCAATGGCCCGGCCGCTTTGGGGGCTTTGTCTGGTCAATGCCCCGGCAGACTTGGGGGCTTGCTTGGCTAATGGCCTGGCTGTTCCCACTCTATTTGGTTGATTCAAACCTCTTTTTCGGTTTACTGTTGCTCATGTCGTGATAAAATTGTATTTTTGCACCAACAATAAATGATACCGAAATGATTAACTTGATACAACGTGTATTATCGGGCGTCATCTATATCGCGCTGATTGTTGCTGCTATCCTGCTGCTGGATAACTCTCCGGTCATGTACTTGCTGGTCTTCCCGCTGTTTATTGTCGTGGGAATCAGCGAACTGATAGGCATGGCGAGGAATGAGGACACACAGTCTTGGCTCGTCAATGTGATTGATATGCTCGGCGGTGTGGGGGTGTTTGTGGCATTTTACCTGCACTATGAGGGCGCGACGTCGCAGTCCCGCGCCTTGTGGCTGTTGCCCATTGCCTCCTACCTGTTGCTGCGTTGTATCGTGCAGCTCTACCGCCCCAAGCAGAATGCCCTGCGCAGCCTGGAGCGCTCGTTCCTGGCGATGGGCTATGTGGCGCTGCCGGTGTCGATGCTCAACGGTATCATGAGCATCACCGCGCCGCGTTTGCTCCTCGGCATGTTCATCTTCATCTGGCTGTATGACACTGGGGCCTATTGCTTCGGTATGCTGTTTGGAAAGCACCGCCTGTTTGAGCGCATCTCGCCCAAGAAGTCGTGGGAGGGCGTCATCGGCGGCGTGGCCGCGTGCATTGCGGGCGCCTATGCTTCCTTCTACTGGTTTGACGAGTTTTTCCAGGTGCCCGATTTGGCGACGTGGATTGGCCTGAGCGTTGTCGTGGCCGTTTTCTCCACCTTTGGCGACCTGGTGGAATCCCTCATCAAGCGTTCGGTGGGCGTCAAGGACTCGGGCAGCATCATCCCCGGTCATGGCGGCGTTCTGGACCGCATCGACAGCCTGCTGCTGGTGGCTCCTGCCGTGCTCATTTACCTGTTGTTGATTGTGCCCGGTATCCGTTAACGGCATGAGGTGCTCTGCTCTCCTGACACTGGCATTGACACTGCTGCTCCTTGTCGTGGAGTCGTGCGTATCGGGCGGCAATGAGGTGGTCGAGACTCACAAGATTCCCGACACCCTCAACGTGGGCACGCTCTACAGCCCCACGGGTTTCTTTATCCTCAAGGGTGACACGATGGGCTATGACTATGACCGCATCTGCGACTTTGCGCGCTCACGCGGCATCGCCTTGCGCTTCAAGGTGGCCCGCAGCATGCCCGACCTGCTCGATATGCTCAAGAAGAAACGCGTCGATGTGCTCGCGTGTGAGATTCCTGTTACTGCCGAGTACAAGACGCGTGTGTTGCACTGCGGGGCGGTCAATGAGACTTATCAGGTGCTGGTGCAGCACAGCGGCAAGGACATGATCTATGACGTGACGCAACTCATCGGGCGCGACGTGTTTGTCGAGAAGGGTTCCAAATATGAATCGCGGCTGCGCAACCTGGACAACGAGGTGGGCGGCGGCATCAATATCCATGCCGTTGAAGGGGAAGCGGCGTTGCCTACCGAACTGATTTCCAAGGTGTCGAAGCGCAAGATTTCCTACACGATTGTGGATAGCGACATCGCGCAGATGAACCTCACCTACTATGACAGCATCAACATCGGCCTCAGGGTGGGCTTTGAGCAACGCTCGTCGTGGGCGGTGTCACGACAAAACCAGTGGCTGGCCGACAGCATCAACACCTGTGCGGCGAGCAGCAACGCCCGCGAGTACTCCAAGCAGGTGCTCAAGCATTACTTCGAGATGAACCGCGGTCCCAAACCCGACTCGGTCAAGGTGGACACTGTGGCGGTGACGCCCCCTGGAGGTATCTCGCCCTATGACCACGTGTTCAAGCAGTATGCCAAGGATATGGGCTGGGACTGGCGCCTGCTGGCGGCCATCGCCTACTCGGAGTCGGGCTTCGACCCCAATGCGACTTCGTGGATGGGAGCCAGGGGACTGATGCAGGTGATGCCCAAGACGGCGCGAGCCCATGGCGCTGCCGAGAACTCCCTCAGTGACCCGGCGGTGAGCATTCGCGTGGCCTCCAAGATCCTTAAGGAACTCGAAGGCGTCATGCGGGGACGCACGGCTGCCGGTGACCGCATCAAGTTCATCCTGGCGGCCTATAACGCCGGTTCGGGCCATGTGACTGATGCGATGGCGCTCGCGAGAAAGTTTGAACTGAATCCCCGCGTGTGGGAAGATAACGTTGCTCAGGCGATGTTGTGGGAGATGGATCCCGAATACTACAACGACTCGGTGTGCAACTACGGCTATTGCCGCGGCACAGAGCCGGTGGACTATGTGGTCAAGGTTCTGAACCGCTATGAGTATTACAAGAAGAATTTCAAGCGTTGACCCGCGTGGCGCGTCAAGACAACTTTGAATTAATTTTTATAGTATATATGACATTATGAGAAAGAAACATTTAATCGTAGCCACCGTTGTGGCTTTGTCAGCATCCATGATGATGCAATCCTGTATCGGTAGTTTCGCATTGTTCAACAAGGTGAAATCGTGGAACGAGCAGGTGGGAGACAAATTTGTGAATGAGATCGTTTTTGTTGCGATGTGGATTCTGCCCGTCTATGAGCTGAGCTTTGCAGCCGACTTGCTCATCCTGAACTCCATTGAATTCTGGTCGGGCAACAACCCCGCCCTGGCCCAGAACGACGTCAAGGTCATTGATGGTAAGGATGCGCAATACCTGGTCGCCAGCAACGAGAACGGCTATGTCATCACCAACATGAAGACCAATCAGGAGACCCGTTTCAACTTCAACGCCCAGGACAACTCGTGGTCACTGGAGAACAACGGCCAGGAGGTGAAGCTCTTTACCTTTGTGGACGATAGCCACGTCAACGTGCTCATGCGTGACGGTCGCTACACCACCATCGAGCTGTCACAGCAGGGCGTGCTTGCCTATCAAGACCTCATCGGCGTGGGCGGCACGGCATTTGCCCTGCGTTAACCCCGTGAATAGGGTATGATAACTTAATCAGGCCTGTCGCCATGGTAGCGGCAGGCCTGACATGTTTTGTTGGCATATCTGTTGATGCGGGATTACTCGGTGAGGCGGTCAAGGACGGTGCGTACCAGGTCCTCGACGGCGGTCTTGTAGTTGGGGTTGACGTCGGTGGCAACGCGGTTGGCGATGATGGAGCAGACGGTCATCGCGCGGTGTCCCAGCATCAGGGCCATGCCCTGCAGGGCGCTGCTCTCCATCTCGTAGTTGGTAATCTTGCCGCCGTTGTACTCAAACTGCTCGATGCGTTTGTTCAGCTCGGGCTCGGCGAGGTCGAGGCGCACGCGGCGTCCCTGGGGACCGTAGAAGCCCACTGCCGAGATGGTATAGCCGCGAACCATGTCGTCACGGCCGATTTTCTCGACCAGCCACGGGTCGGCGTCCACGACGTAGGGGCGGGCCAGCAGCTTGTTCCACTTCACGAAGTCGCAGAACTGCTGCTCAAAGTCGAGGTCGGCCACCTTGTTGCGGTCGGCGTAGTAGTTGATGACGCCGTCAAAGCCGATGGCCTTGGAGGCGATGACGGGGGTGCCCACGGGGACGTAGGGCTGCAGGCCGCCCGAGGTGCCGATGCGCACGATGTTCAGCGTGCGGTGCTCGGGCTTGGGGGTACGGGTCTCAAAGTCGATGTTGGCGAGACCGTCGAGCTCGGTCATCACGATGTCGATGTTGTCGGGGCCGATGCCATGGGACAGCGCCATGATGGGCTTGCCGTGATAGGTGCCGCCGATGGCGTGGAACTCGCGGCTGGAGGTCTCCCAGTCCCTAGTGTCGAAGTGGGATGCAATCATGGTCACGCGGCCGGGGTCGCCGCACACGATAATGTTATCGGTCAACTGTTCTGGTTTCACGTGGATGTGAAAAGCCGAGCCATCATCATTGATGATGAACTCTGAGTCGGGGATTCTTTCAGTATTCATATCGTTGTGTATTTAATGATTCGGTTCTCTGTTGCGAATTAAAAAGCAAAGTTACTATGTTCTTTTGAATTATCAAAATTCTTGGTCGAAAAAAAAGAAATTTTAGTTTCTAGTCCCTAGTCCTTAGTCCTTAGTTGGCATCCGCGCCCTAACACCTAAAGCCTAATGCCTAGGTAGCATCCGCCCATCTATTATCTAATATCTATTATCTATTATCTATTAACTATTAACTGTTCACTGTTCACTATTCATTTCTAACTCCTCATTTCTAACTCCTAACTCCTCATTTCTAAAGGACTGTGTATCGGCAGCCGGGTAGGGTGGCGATGACGTGTTTGCCGTCGAGTTCGACAAGGACGCTCATGAGTTTATACACGGGCTGTTGCAGGGCCTCGGCGAGCGTGTTGAGGTGGATTTCGCCGTGGTTGCGGATGACGTCAACGACGGCCTGCTCCTCGATGGTGAGTTCGGGAAACAGTTCCAGCTGCAGGGGTTGCGGGCTGGCGCTTTCCCAGCGCATGGCGGCCAGCAGGTCGTCGGCACAGGTGATGAGGGCGGCCTGGTTGGTGGCGATGAGCTTGTTGCAGCCCGTCGAGAACTCGTCGCCGCAACGGCCGGGGACAGCCATCACGTCGCGGTTGTAGCTCATGGCGAGCGAGGCGGTGACCAGCGCTCCTCCCGAGCCTGCCGACTCCACAACCACCGTGCAGTCGCTCAGTGCCGCCACGATGCGGTTGCGGGCCAGGAAGTTGCTCTTCTGCACGCTGTCCTGGCTGGTGTAGTCGGTCAGCAGCATGCCGCCGTGCTTAGCGATGGCGATGGCGTCGTTGCGGTGGCTGGCAGGGTAGATGTGGTTGAGGCCGCGGGGCAGGACGGCAACGGTCTTGACGCCATGCTTGAGGGCGGCGCGATGGGCGGCGATGTCGATGCCGTAGGCCAGTCCGCTCACCACCACCAGGTTGGGCAGGCGTTGTGCCAGCTCACCGATGAGTGTGTCACAAAAGCGGGTGCCGTACTGCGTCGCGTGTCGCGTGCCCACGATGCTGATGATGTGCTGGCTCTCCAGGTCACAGTGGCCCAGCGTGTAGATCATGGCCGGGGCATCGGGTGCTTCGAGCAGGCGGTGAGGGTAGTTCTGGTCGGTAAAGTAGGTGGTGGCGATGCCGTGTTCACGCACAAACTCCTCCTCGATTGCGGCGCGCTGCAGCACCTCCTGGCGGTAGTCGTCGCGGTAAATCTTGCTGCGCCCGTGGGTGAGGGCACGCAGGTCCTTCTCGCTCGTGGCAAAGAAGTGCTCCTCGTCGCCCACGACGTCGAGCAGCTTGCGCGCCAGTTCGATGCCCATGCCCTGCAGGTTGGCAAAGGCGATGCGGTAGCCCAGGGGTGTGAGTCTGCCGGTTGTCATGGTCGGTCAAGGTATTTGGCGATGCGCCCGGCCAGGTCATCGCCACGGTTGATGCGTCCGTCCTTCTCCATGCACACGATGGTCACCACAGCGCACACCACGGGGGCGCCGTCCTCCTTCCTGAAGATGTCCTGATGGAAGACGAAGCGTGCCCCCTGGCGTTCAATCCACAGGCGGCTCAGCATCACGTCGCCGGTGCGCAGCGGCGTGCGGTAATCGATTTCCATGCGGCGCACCACGGGCACCAGGCCGTCGCTGGTGAGGCTGCCAAAGGGGATGCCCTCCCGCTTGACAAAGGCGTGGCGCGTGTGCTCCAGATAGTGCAGATACACGGCATTGTTGACGATGCCCTCGCTGTCGAGTTCATAGTCGCGCACCGCCAACTCCAGTGTGAAGATGTATTTGTCCTCGTTCATTGTCCCATGATAAGTTACAACCCACAAAGGTAATGAAAAAGTCCAAAACAATCAACCGTTGCCCCCAAGTCTTGAGAAATTAGACAAATTCCTGAATTTCCAATTTTATAGTTTTTACAGTGTGCGTGTGACCGTTTTTCCGTGCGTGCCCCCCATAATCAAACAACCAACACAACTGAACAACAACCAACACAACAATCTATTATGCATCCGCCACCCATCACCTCACGCCAAGCCGCCAAGCCGCAAAGGGATTTGGATTAGAAGACAAGAAAGACAATAAATACAATATATTGATTATCAATAAAATAAGAAAATGATTAGTCTTGTTTGTCTTTCTTGTCTTCCAAAATTTGACGCAACGAAATGGGGGACATCCGCCACCCATCACCTCACGCCAAGCCAACCAAGCCGCCAAGACCTGGCGGCTTCTGTTGCCGTTGGCACAATCATTTTTTTCGACGCTAATTGCACGAATTTTACGAATTCAGCGAAAAAAAACTTAGCGAAAATTAGTGAAATTAGCGTAATTATTAGCGTTAGCCCCGCAGGGCAGGGAAAATAGGTGCCCTGGCGGGCAAAAATTTGAACAAATCTGATTTGTCGGGATTTGTGTGTGATTTTTTTGGATTTCTCCGAGCGTAGCGAGGATTCCCCCATCGCAAGGCTCGCACACATTGTAAAAACTGTAAAAATGGAAATTGTGCCCTGCTCTGGGTGGGGTAAAACGAAGGCTGCCCGCGGGCTGAGGGTTCAGCGGGCGGGCAGGCCGGATATCGTTGGTTGGCGGGAAGTGGATTTACTTCAGCCAGTCCTGTACCTTGTCGTTGGGGACCATGCGCTCCTCAAACACGTAAGCGCCAGTCTTCTCGGAGCGGACCATCTTGATCACCTTGCTCCATGAGCGTCCTTCACCAGTCTGAAGGGTTGCAACTACTT
>Ga0256407_10006646_pt1 | contig 17759 bp, 13 predicted proteins | sample RumenRJG_04DNA_FD_193489 | JGI IMG/M metagenome (GOLD analysis project Ga0256407, IMG submission 193489) | Bovine rumen microbial communities from Lethbridge, Alberta, Canada - RJG_04 | ecosystem: Host-associated > Mammals > Digestive system > Stomach > Rumen | place: Canada: Alberta...
GAAACAGTTTCCTGTTTTCGATGTTGGTGCTTGCCTCCTATATCATCAAGGCAGACGGCAAGGTAATGCACTCTGAGATGGAACTGGTGCGCAACATGCTGCGTCAGAATTTCGGTGATGTCGCCAGTCAGCAGGGCGATGAGATTTTGCGTCGTCTATTCGACGAACAGAAGCGGGTAGGAGAGCACCAGTTTAAGAATACCGTTGCCGACTGCTGTCGACAGATAGCTATGAATATGGACTATTCACAGCGTTTGCAGTTGCTGAACTTCCTCGTTATGATTTCGAAGGCCGATGGGCATGTGGACGCTACGGAGGTCGTGGCGATGAAGGAATGTGCCCAGTGGATGCAGATGTCCGCTGACGAGATTGATTCTATGCTGGGTATGGGTAAGGACGATTTGGAATCAGCCTATAAGGTGTTGGGTGTCTCACCTGATGCGACGGATGCTGAGGTGAAGCGTGCATACCGTAACTTGGCACTGAACCATCATCCTGATAAGGTGGCTGCATTGGGTGAGGACATTCGTAAGGCCGCTGAGAAGAAATTCCAGGAAATCAACGATGCCAAAGAGCGTATTTGGAAAGCCCGCGGATTGTAATCGTGTGTTGTTGCATGCGTGCTGTGCTCCATGCTCGTCAGCCATTGTTGAATGGCTGATGGCGAATGGTGTGCGCCCAACCATCTACTATTATAATCCCAATATATGGCCTCGTGAAGAGTATGAGATACGCAAAGAGGAGAGTAAGCGTCATGCGGCCTCGTTGGGCATTGAATGGATAGACGATGACTACAATCATGAAGCGTGGCGTACGAGTGTCTGTGGACTGGAAGGTGAGCCTGAACGTGGACGACGTTGTGAACAGTGTTTTACCATTCGACTGATGGCTACTGCACGAAAAGCAGCAGAACTCGATATCAAATATTTTGCTACGACACTGGCCTCCAGTCGTTGGAAAAGTTTGGAGCAGATAGAACGTGCTGGTCATACTGCTGAGCAGGCTGTTGGCGGTGTCAATTTCTGGGCACAGAACTGGCGGAAGGGTGGTTTGCAAGAACGTCGAAACCAATTGCTGAAAGAATATGGATTCTACAATCAGCAGTATTGTGGTTGTGAATTTTCTGCGCGTCAGGCGCTTACCAAACCCGTGTTGCGCCAACAGATGCGTGAAGCTAAACGTCAGCATCTGGAACAATTGTCGGGGATGTCAGAAAATGTTGTAGAGCTGTTGAAGAAACGATTAGCTGACAGTCGTGTGATAATGGCATACTGGCCTCTGACTGACGAGGTGGATATCCGTCCGCTCATCCACTGGCTGGTAGAACAGGGTAAGACCCTTGTCTTGCCCAAGGTAACGGGTGATGAGACGATGGAATTGCGACGCTATACCTCGCAGGAAGATTTGGTTGAAGGGGCGTTCCATATTCTGGAACCTGTTGGTGAATTGTATACAGACTACGATGATATAGATGTGGTACTTGTTCCAGGTTTGGCATTCGATGCTGCTGGTCACCGATTAGGACGTGGCCGTGGCTATTATGATCGTTTCCTTACTGCCCATTTTTTACCTCTCACCTCTCACGTCTCCCCCCTGTTGATAGGCGTTTGTTTCCCCTTCCAGCGTGTAGCAGAAGTGCCAATAGAGGACAATGATGTGTCCATGAACGAAGTATGTTCTTGATTCTTCGTCAAATCTTTGCATCATTCCGTAAAATAAATGGATAAATATTTTGTAGATGCAAGAATTCTTTGTAAATTTGCAGCAAATTATTGGATATAGAGAATTGGTAAGGTACTATGATAAAACCTATAAATAGAATCTTAAGCTGGTATTTCAGCAGAAATGCTTTACCCTATTGGGGAATCTTGTTGTTGGACTTCCTGATTCTGGTAGTGGCCGGCATTGTTACATATTGGATTTTTATCTTCCGTCGCACAACAACAATATCTGAATGGATGCTGTTGAGAACATTGGTGATGTATGCAATACCAGGTTTCTTTGGAGCACGTATGTTTCATACTTATTCGGGTATTATTCGCTACTCATCGTTTGTCGACCTGACGAGAGTGTTCTATGCCAATTTATCCTCGCTGGCTATTGCCTACCTGATGCACTTTATGGTGCTCTATTATCCTGTAGACATTTTCTATCATCTTTCGTTCCGACATATCATCCTGATGTATTCTATTGCAACCTTGATGATGTGGGGCTTGAGAGTGTTGGTAAAGACATTGTATGAGTTGACGACACTTGATGCCAGAGCCATTCGTGTGTTGATATATGGCGCGATGGAAGGTGGAGTTGGTCTGGCTAAAAATATTCGTTCCCAGAGTCCTGCACACTTCAATGTGAAAGGATTTATAGCTGCAGACGGTAATTTTAACAGTCACAGCAGGGTGATGGGCCTTCATGTGTATAATGCGAAGGACGATATCTCGCAGATTATTAAGCGCTTGCGTATAGAGGCAGTATTGATTGCCCCCCAACGTGCGAATGATTTCCGTAACGACCAACAATTGCAAGACCAGATTCTGAGTGCTGGCGTAAAGATTTTCATGTCGGAGTCTGCAAAGGAGGTTAGTGTTAAGGATGGTGAGCTGAAGGATGAACACTTTGACAATGATTTGCACTTGAAGGAGGTCAGCGTAGAAGACCTATTGCCTCGTGATGAAATCCGTGTCGACATGAAATCAGTTGGTGAATTGTTGAATGGCCGACGAATTATGATTACGGGTGCTGCTGGTAGTATCGGTTCTGAGATGGTCCGTCAGATAGCAGCATACCAGCCAGAGGCTATGATGCTGATTGACCAGGCAGAGACGCCTGACCACGATTTGCTACTGATGATGCAGAAGCGTTTCCCGAAGGTCAAGTCAGAGGTTGTTGTAACCTCTATCTGTAAGAAGGATCGTATGGAAAGTATCTTCAAGGAGTTCCGTCCTGACTATGTCTTCCATGCAGCAGCCTATAAGCACGTTCCTATGATGGAAGGAAATCCATCGGAGGCTGTGCAGAATAATATCTATGGTACGAAGGTAATCGCTGACCTTAGTGTGAAATATGGCGTGAAGAAGTTCGTGATGGTATCTACTGACAAGGCTGTAAATCCTACGAACGTCATGGGTTGTTCTAAGCGTATCTGTGAGATTTATGTTCAAGCATTGGGAAAGACCTGTCAGACACAGTTTGTTACTACCCGTTTTGGTAATGTTCTCGGTTCTAACGGTTCAGTTATTCCTCTCTTTAAAGAGCAGATTCGCAATGGTGGCCCTGTAACAGTTACTGACGAGCATATCGTTCGTTATTTCATGCTTATTCCAGAAGCTTGTAAATTGGTGCTGGAGGCTGGTACAAAGGGTAATGGTGGCGAAATTTTCGTCTTCGATATGGGTAAGCCCGTGCGTATAGCCGACCTCGCCAAGCGTATGATTAAGTTGAGTGGTGCCAAGAATGTAGAGATTAAGTATACTGGTCTGCGTCCTGGTGAAAAGCTATATGAGGAGGTTCTCAACGATAAAGAAGGAACTAAACCTACGTTCCATGAAAAGATTCGTATTGCAGAAGTTCGCAATTACGAGTATTCGAAAGTTTCCAAGGATATCGACAAGCTCATTGAGATATCGAAGAACTATGATAATATGGCTACTGTCAAGAAAATGAAGGAGATAGTGCCTGAATATAAGTCGAACAATTCTGTTTATGAAGAATTAGATTAACAATAACTTAAAATACTACGAATATTATGCTGACACAACAAGACCTGAAACAGCTGGCTCAGAAAGGAATCGCTGAGCAGCAGATTGAGACCCAACTCGGACAGTTTAAGACTGGTTTTCCGTTTCTAAAGTTAGAGGCCGCCGCAGCTATCGGTCGCGGCATTGTTGCCCCCAATGATGCTGAGCGCAAGCACTTCGTTGATGCTTGGCAGAAGTATAAGGCAGAGGGCAAGAAAGTGGTGAAGTTTGTACCTGCTTCAGGTGCTGCAAGCCGCATGTTCAAGGATATGTTCGCCTTTGTCGATGCCGACTATGATGTGCCGACTACTGATTTCGAGAAGAAGTATTTCGATAATATTGATAAATTTGCCTTCTATGCTGAGCTTGATGCCGTCTGCCAGAAGAATAATGGTAAAGGTATAAGGGCGCTGATAGCTGAGGGTAACTATAAGGCTGTTGCTGCTAACATGTTGAAGGCTGAGGGACTGAACTATGGTCAGTTACCAAAAGGTCTGCTTCTGTTCCATAACTATACTGAAGGACCACGTACTCCGATGGAGGAACACTTGGTAGAGGGTGCCTTGTATGCTGCTTCCAATGGTGAGGCTTATGTACATTTCACTGTATCTCACGAGCACATGGAACTTTTCAAGCAGAAGGTTGCCCAGAAGGCCGACCTGTATGCTCAGAAGTTTGGCATCCATTATGATATCAGTTTCTCTGAGCAGAAACCCAGCACAGATACAGTTGCTGCTAATCCTGATGGAACACCGTTCCGTAACTCAGATGGTTCGCTGTTGTTCCGTCCCGGTGGTCATGGCGCCTTGATAGAGAACCTTAATGAGATTGAAGCAGATGTTATCTTTGTGAAGAATATCGATAATGTCGTGCCTGACCGTCTGAAGTCTGAAACAGTTATCTGGAAGCAGATTATTGCTGGTGTACTGGTAGAGTTGCAGCAGAAGGCTTTCGAATATCTGCGTCTGCTGGATGCAGGAGTTAACGATGCTCAGCTTGCTGAGATTGCACAGTTTGTTGAGAAGAACCTCTGCATCGATCCGAAGGGCAAGAAGGTGGATGCTGCATACCTGCGTGAAAAGCTGAATCGCCCAATGCGCGTCTGTGGCGTGGTGAAGAATGTCGGTGAGCCTGGTGGTGGCCCGTTCCTGACTTATAATCAGGATGGTACTGTTAGCTTGCAGATTCTGGAGTCCAGTCAGATTGATAAGTCGAACAAGGAATATATGGAGATGTTCACGAAGGGTACTCACTTCAACCCCGTTGATCTTGTCTGTGCTGTCAAGGACTACAAGGGCAATGCTTTTGATCTGCCTAAGTTTGTTGATCCGACCACCGGTTTCATTTCACAGAAGTCAAAGAACGGTAAGGAGTTACAGGCATTGGAGCTTCCTGGCTTGTGGAATGGTGCTATGAGCAACTGGTCTACCGTCTTTGTTGAAGTACCTCTGGGCACATTCAATCCAGTTAAGACTGTAAACGATTTGCTGCGCGACCAGCATCAGTAATACTTAAATAATATGAACACAAAGACTATCTTAGCTATCGGAATGACATCCGTAATGATGCTATCACTAAATGCCTGCCAGCAGAGTTCTCGCGAGAATCCTCTGCTGGCAGAGAGTTCTTTACCCTTTGGTGCGCCTGATTTCAGCAAGATTCAGACGTCCGACTATCTGCCTGCCTTTGAGGCTGCTATTCAGCAGACGCGTGATAATATCCAGGCTATCGTTGATTGTAAGGACTCAGCAACGTTCGAGAATACCATCCTGCCCTTCGAAGACAGCAATCGTCTCTTGACACGTGTCTCTACAGTATTCTTCGCATTGACGGAGGCAGACAAGTCTGATGAACTTAGCGAGATTGAGAAGAAGGTGCAGCCCATGCTTACCGACCTGCAGAATGAGATTTCGTTTAACAAGCCGATGTTTGAACGCATTAAGCAGGTGTATGATAAGCAGCACGACACGTTAACGGGTGAAGACCAGAAACTGTTGGAGGAAATCTATAAGGAGTTCGTGCGTAAGGGTGCTCTCTTGTCTGACGAGAAGATGGCACGCATGAAGGAGATTAACTTGCGCATCAGCGACCTGCAGCAGCAGTGGGGTGACCTCTTGCAGGCTGCTACTAACGATGCTATCGTGTGGGTGGACAAGAAAGAAGACCTCGCAGGATTCAGCGAAGCAGATATTGCCCAATGCCAGAAGGATGCTGAGAGTCGTGGTGGCAAGGCACCTTATGCTATCGTCATCATGAATACTACGCAGCAGGCTCCCCTTGCCAGTCTCGACAATCGTGAGTTGCGCAAGAAGGTCTATGAGGCCAGCATCCATCGTGCCGACGGTACTAATCCAAAGTATAATACGTTCCCCATTGTCAGCGAGATGGCTAAGCTGCGTGCTGAGCAGGCCGAATTGATGGGCTATCCATGTTATGCAGCCTATTCTCTCGACAATACGATGGCCAAGACCACGGATAATGTCAATAACTTCTTGAAGAATCTGGTTGCAGCCTATAAGTCGAAAGCAGATGCTGAGACAAAGGCTATTGAGGCATTTGCACAGAAGACGGAGGGTAAGGATTTCAAACTCGAACCCTATGACCGCTTCTACTATTCCGCTAAGATGAAGAAAGCTATGCTTGACATCTCTGACGATGAGGTGAAGCCATATTTCAACGTTGATAGCGTGTTGCTCAATGGTGTCTTCTATGCAGCCAATCGTGTTTATGGTCTGACGTTCAAGGAGCGTAAGGATATTCCTACCTATCATCCCGACATGCGCGTCTTCGAAGTTTTCGATAAGGATGGTCAGTCGATGGCGTTGTTCTATGGCGACTATTACCGTCGTGCTTCAAAGCGTGGTGGTGCGTGGATGGATGCCTTTGCTGAGCAGAACCGTCATTGGAATCAGAAGGCTATTATATTTAATGTATGTAATAACGCTAAGGCTCCTGAGGGTAAACCTTCGCTGATTACATGGGACGAGGTGACGACGATGTTCCATGAGTTTGGTCACGCCTTGCACGGCATGCTTTCTAACTGTGAATACAAGACGCTGGCGGGTACCAACGTGGCTCGCGACTTTGTGGAGATGCCTTCGCAGTTTAACGAGTCGTTTGCCTCTATTCCTGAGGTGTTCGACCACTATGCACGCCACTACGAGACCAACGAGCCCATGCCTGCTGAGTTGAAAGAGCGCATGTTGAAGAGCATCAACTTCCAGTCTGCTTATGCGTTGGGTGAGAACCTCGCAGCTTCTTCGCTTGATATGGCTTGGCACATGCTGGCCTCGAAGGATGTTCCCACAGTTGACCAGTGTGCGGCTTTTGAAGCTAAGGCCTTGCAGCAGTATGGCATTCTCGATGCACAGATTCCGCCTCGCTATATGACTAGCTACTTCAACCACGTATGGGGTGGGGGCTATGCCGCTGGTTACTACAGCTATTTGTGGACGGAGGTCTTAGCAGTCAACGTAGCTGATACGTTTGCTAAGTTGGGCGCTTTGAAGCCTGAAACTGGTCAGGCTATGCGCGATAAGATTCTGAGTCGTGGCAATACGGGCGACCTCATGCAGATGTTCGCTGACTTCACAGGAATGCAGCAACCTGATGCTTCTGCCATTCTCCGTGCAAGAGGATTATAATACAAAAAGTGGCAAAATGTTATAAATTGATGCAAAAAAGTTGCGAATTGTTTGTGTAGTCGGCGAAAAAAGTGTATCTTTGCAGCCGATTAATAAAATAGAACGATGAAAAGTCTTAATCTGATTAACGCCATTATTATTATTCGACTGCGTAAGGTAGCCGGAAGTGATAGGGTATGTATATAAATAAGGTATAAGACAGTACAATACAGAGCCTTTCTCACTTCCGGGTGTAGAGAGGCTTTTTTTTTAGTTAAGAGTTAAGAATTAAGAGTTAAGAATTAAATATTAATTAAAGAGATGAGCGACAGATTGTACATTTTCGACACAACACTTCGCGACGGCGAGCAGGTGCCCGGCTGCCAGCTGAACACCGTTGAGAAGATTCAGGTAGCCAAAGCCCTGGAGCAGTTGGGCGTCGACGTGATTGAGGCAGGATTTCCCATCAGTAGCCCCGGCGATTTCAATTCCGTGATTGAGATTTCCAAGGCCGTTACGTGGCCCACTATTTGTGCGCTGACTCGTGCTGTGGAGCGTGATATCGAAGTAGCTTTCGATGCCTTAAAGTATGCCAAACACAAGCGTATCCATACGGGTATTGGCACCAGCGACGAACACATCCGTTTTAAGTTCAACTCCACCCGCGAAGAGATTCTGGAGCGTGCTGTTGCTGCTACGAAGTATGCCAAGCGCTTTGTGGACGATGTAGAGTTCTACTGTGAGGATGCTGGTCGTACGGATAATGAGTATTTGGCACGTGTCGTTGAGGCTGTCATCAAGGCAGGTGCTACTGTTGTCAATATCCCCGATACTACGGGCTATTGCTTACCACAGGAGTACTTTGAGAAAATCAAATACCTGAAAGAGCATGTCGACAATATCGATAATGCCATCATCTCTACCCATTGTCATAACGACTTGGGAATGGCAACCGCCAACACTTTCAATGGTGTGATGGCTGGTGCTCGTCAGGTGGAGGTCACCATCAACGGTATTGGTGAGCGTGCAGGTAATACGTCGCTTGAAGAGATAGCGATGATTTTGAAATGTCATAAGTCGCTGGGCATTGAGACCAATATCAATACCACCAAGATCTATCCCACCAGTCGTATGGTGTCGAGCTTGATGAATATGCCTATCCAGCCCAACAAGGCCATCGTGGGGCGTAACGCTTTTGCCCACTCCAGTGGCATTCACCAGGACGGCGTGCTGAAGAATGTCCACACCTACGAGATTATGGACCCGAAGGATGTGGGTATCGACGATAACAGTATCGTTCTGACAGCCCGCTCTGGTCGTGCAGCTTTGAAACACCGTCTGCACGTCAATGGTGTTGATCTGACTGAGGAGAAGCTTGACAAGGTCTACGAGAAATTCCTTGTGTTGGCTGACCAGAAGAAGGAGGTTAGCGATGCCGATGCCCTGATGTTGGCAGGCGCAGATACGGCAGACACCCATGCTGTTCGCCTTGATTTCCTGCAGGTTACTACGGGTAAGGGTGTGAAGAGTGTGGCCTCTATCGGACTCGATATTAGTGGTCAGAAGTTCGAAGCTGCAGCCTCTGGCAATGGTCCTGTCGATGCAGCTATCAAGGCGCTGAAGAAGATTATCATGAAGCAGATGACGCTGAAGGAGTTTACCATTCAGGCTATCTCCAAAGGTTCCGACGATGTCGGTAAGGTACATATGCAGGTAGAGTACGATGGCAGTCTCTATTATGGCTTTGGTGCCAATACCGATATCGTTACCGCCAGCGTAGAGGCGTATATCGACTGTATCAACAAATTTAAGCAGAAAGACGAATGAACACACTTTTCGACAAAATATGGGACAAGCACGTCGTACAGGTCGTAGACGATGGTCCCACCCAGCTTTATATAGACCGCCTCTATTGTCATGAGGTGACTTCTCCGCAGGCGTTTGACGGTATGCGAGCTCGTGGGTTGAAGTGTTTTCGTCCGGACCAGATTTTCTGTATGCCCGACCACAACACACCTACACACGATCAGGATAAACCCATCGAAGACCCCATTTCTGCCAAGCAGGTCAGCACGCTGGCGCAGAATGCCAAAGACTTCGGACTGACGCATTACGGTATGATGGATAAGAATAATGGTATTATCCACGTTGTTGGTCCTGAGAAGGGACTGAGCCTGCCTGGTATGACCATTGTTTGTGGCGACTCGCACACCTCTACGCATGGCGCGATGGGTGCTGTCGCTTTCGGAATCGGCACGTCAGAGGTGGAGATGGTGATGGCTTCGCAATGTATTCTACAACAGAAACCCAAGTCGATGCGCATCACGATAAATGGTACGTTGGGCAAAGGTGTAACAGCAAAGGATGTAGCCCTCTACCTAATGGCACAACTGACTACGAGTGGTGCTACGGGCTATTTCGTAGAATATAGTGGTGATGTTGTCAAGAACCTCACGATGGAAGGCCGTCTGACACTCTGCAACCTGTCGATAGAGATGGGAGCCCGTGGTGGTTTCATCGCTCCAGACCAAGTGACCTTTGATTACGTCAAAGGTAAAGAATATGCTCCCAAGGGCGAAGACTGGGACAAGGCTGTCGCTTATTGGAAAACGTTGAAGAGTGGCGACGATGCTGTATTCGATAAGGAACTGGTATTCGATGCCAAGGATATTGAGCCACGCATCACGTATGGTACGAATCCTGGTATGGGTATCGGTGTTACGGAGGCTCTTCCTGCTTCTGGCGATGCTAATTTCGATAAGGCCCTGCACTATATGGGCTTCAAGGCTGGCGAGAAGTTGCTGGGCAAGAAGATTGACTACGTGTTCCTGGGTGCTTGCACCAATGGTCGTATTGAGGACTTCCGTGCCTTCGCTTCAATCGTCAAGGGTAGGAGGAAAGCGGATAATGTAGTGGCTTGGCTCGTGCCAGGTTCATGGGCAGTCCGTCAACAGATAGAGGAGGAAGGCCTTGATAAAGTGCTCGAGGCTGCAGGCTTCGAGATTCGCCAGCCCGGCTGTAGCGCTTGCTTGGCTATGAACGATGACAAAGTGCCTGCTGGCAAGTATGCTGTATCCACCTCGAACCGCAACTTCGAAGGCCGTCAAGGACCAGGTGCACGTACCATTCTTTGTTCACCTCTCGTTGCTGCTGCAGCTGCCGTTACAGGAGTAATCACCGATCCAAGAACATTGCTATGAAACAGAAATTCAACGTTATAACATCCACATGCGTTCCCCTTCCTTTGGAGAACGTCGATACCGACCAGATTATCCCTGCCCGTTTCCTTAAGGCTACCACCCGCGAGGAGAAGTTCTTTGGCGACAACCTGTTTCGCGACTGGCGCTATAGGGAGGACGGTAGTGTCGTTGAGGATTTTGTCCTCAACAACCCCAAGTATAAAGGTTGCATCCTCGTAGCGGGTAAGAACTTCGGTTCCGGCTCCAGTCGTGAGCATGCTGCATGGGCAATTGCTGGCTATGGTTTCCGTGTAGTCATCTCGTCGTTCTTTGCGGACATCCACAAGAACAATGAACTCAACAACTTCGTATTGCCCGTTGTGGTCTCAGAAGCCTTCTTGTCTGAATTGTTTTTGACAATTCAAAACAATCCTAACGCAGAAGTGGAGGTTGACCTGCCTAACCAGACGGTGACTAACAAGGCTACTGGCCGTTCTGAGCAGTTCGACATTAACGGCTACAAGAAGCATTGTCTGATGAATGGATTAGACGATATCGATTTTCTCGTGGCAAATAAAGATAAGATAGAACGATGGGAACAGCTCAACAAGTAAACAACTATAAGCGTCTGGCTCCTCTGGTGGAGATTATGGACTCGACACTCCGCGATGGCGAGCAGACCAATGGCGTGTCGTTCTTGCCGCACGAGAAACTCGTGATGGCTCGCAAATTGCTTAGCGATGTCAACGTCGACCGCATTGAGATTGCTTCGGCCCGTGTCTCGGAGGGTGAGCGTGAGGCTGTGACTAAGATATGCGCCTATGCCCAGAAAAATGGCTTGTTGGATCGTGTCGAGGTATTGGGTTTCGTAGATGGCGGCAAGTCGATAGACTGGATTGTTGAGTGTGGCGGAAAGGTTGTCAACCTGTTAGCAAAGGGCTCGCTGAAGCATTGCACGCACCAGTTACACAAGACGCCTGAGGAGCACATCAGCGACATCAAGAGAGAGATGGAATATGCTGCTAGTAAAGGCATCAGCGTCAATCTCTACTTAGAGGACTGGTCGAACGGTATGAAGGATTCGCCAGAGTATGTCTATCAGCTGATGGATGCACTCACCTCTCACCCCTCACCCCTCACCTCTATTAAGCGTTTCATGCTGCCTGACACGCTGGGCGTGATGAATCCCTTGCAGGTCGTAGAGTATTTCCGCAAGATGATAAAGCGCTATCCTGAAGTGCATTTCGACTTCCACGCCCACAACGACTACGACTTGGCGGTGTCTAATTCGCTGGCCGCTGTGCTGAGTGGTGCTAAGGGTCTGCACGTCACGGTAAATGGTCTGGGTGAGCGTTGTGGTAATGCACCGCTAGCCTCTGTGCAGGCTATTCTGAAGGACCAGTTCCATGCCAAGACCAACATCAACGAGAATCAGCTCAACGACATCTCGCGCATGGTCGAGAGTTTCAGCGGCATCGCCGTAGCCCCCAATCAGCCTATCGTGGGTGAGCATGTGTTTACACAGGTGGCTGGTGTCCATGCTGATGGCGACACGAAGGACAAGCTTTACTATAATGAACTTATACCTGAGCGTTTTGGTCGTAAGCGTGAGTATGCCTTGGGCAAGAACTCCGGTAAGGCCAATATTGCTAAGAACCTCGAGGAACTGGGACTTGAGCTGACACCCGAACAGACGCGTCGTGTGACGGAGCGTATTACGGAGTTGGGCGACAAGAAGGAGATAGTGACGCTGGACGACCTGCCCTATATTGTCAGCGACGTCTTGAAACATGATGGCTCTGAGGATAAGGTGAAGCTGATAAGTTACGTTGTGTCAACGGCATACGGTTTGCGCCCAGGTGCGAATGTCAAGGTGGAAATCAACGGACAACAATACGAAGGAAGTGCTGTGGGTGATGGTCAGTTCGACGCCTTCGTCAAGGCCTTGCGCTACATCTATAAGAAGTATCTCGACCGCACATTCCCCTTCCTTGCCAATTATCAGGTGACGATTCCTCCTGGTGGTCGTACCGATGCCTTGGTACAGACAGTCATCTCGTGGCATTATAAGGACGGCTTGCTTCGTACGCGAGGCCTCGATGCCGATCAGACGGAAGCTGCTATTAAGGCAACATTTAAAATGTTGAACATCATAGAAAATGACATAACAAAAGAATAAGATAATATGAAACTGAAGATTGCAATACTTTCGGGCGACGGAATAGGTCCGGAGATTATGAAACAAGGTGTGGCGGTGCTCGACGCTATTGCCAAGAAGTGTGGTCACGAGTTTGAGTATGAGGAAGCATTAGTTGGCGCCTGTGCCATTGATGCTTGTGGCGATGCCTATCCTGACAGTACCCACGATGTCTGTATGCGTGCTGATGCAGTACTCTTTGCTGCTGTTGGTGACCTGAAATACGACAACAATCCTACGTTGAAGATGCGCCCTGAAACGGGCTTGTTGGCTATGCGTAAGAAATTGGGACTCTTTGCCAATATCCGTCCTGTAGCCACGTTCGACTGTCTGCTCCACAAGTCGCCGCTGAAAGAGGAACTGTTGCGTGGTGCCGACTTCGTGGTGATTCGCGAACTGACGGGAGGCATGTATTTTGGTGAGAAATACCAGGACAACGACAAGGCCTTTGACACCAACGTCTATACGCGTCCGGAGATTGAGCGCATCCTGAAGGTAGCCTTCGAGATGGCGATGACACGTCATAAGCATCTTACCGTTGTTGATAAAGCTAACGTCTTGGCGAGCAGTCGTCTGTGGCGTCAGATTGCCAAGGAGATGGAACCGCAGTATCCGGAAGTTACGACCGACTATATGTTCATCGACAACGCCTCCATGCGTGTGCTGACAGAGCCTCGCTTCTTCGACGTCATCGTTACGGAGAATACTTTTGGTGACATCTTGACTGACGAGACCTCATGCATTACTGGTTCTATGGGACTGCAACCCTCGTCGTCGCTGGGTGAGCATACACCACTCTTCGAACCTGTTCACGGCTCATGGCCGCAGGCCGCTGGTCAGAACCTCGCCAATCCTTTGGCGCAGATTCTCTCTGCTGCTATGCTGCTGGAGCACTTCGGTCTGGAGCGTGAGGGTGCTTTGATTCGTGAGGCTGTCAATGCCTCGCTGGATGCCAACGTGCGCACTCCTGAAATCCAAATCGAAGGTGGTGCAAAATATGGAACAAAAGAAGTAGGTCAATGGATTGTAGAGTATATCGACAAGGCTTGATGCTCTTGTTTGTTGCCATGATATGGCAACATACGGGACAGGCCCAAGAAAATTGGCGCGACAGCCTCACGGCTATTAACAAGCAGATAGCAGCGTCGGCAACCTGGTCTACCGACCTGCACCTGCGCAAGGCTAATGCCAACCTGCAACTGAAGCAGTGGCAGTATGCGGTCGACGAGTATGGCCTCGTGCTGCAACGCGAGCCTAAGAATCCTGCTGCCTTGTTCTACCGTGCTTATGCGAACACCCATCTGCGTCGTTTCGACCTGTCGCGCAACGACCTCACCGACCTGCTGGCCATTGTTCCTACGCATTTTGAGGCGCGTCTGTCGCTGGCGGTCGTATTGCAACAGTTGGGACGCAAACAAGATGCATTGGATAATCTCAACCAGCTGATTCAACAGCATGCCGACTCGGCTGTAGCCTATGCCGCCCGTGCCAACTTGGAACGTCAGATGAAACAGGACGAGGTGGCGCTCTACGATTGGGAACGTGCAGAGAAGTTGGCTCCCCGTGACCCGACGTATGTGGTGTCGCATGTCGATTTGTTGCTGGTCTTGGAGCGTCGTAAAGAGGCGCGTCGTGTGCTCGATGCTGCTGTCAAGCGCGGAATCCCGCGTGGATTATTAACTGAATGGTATGAAAAAACTAATAGATAAAGTAATTGCAAAACTATTGGCGTTGCCCCTCAAACAACAGTACTTGCTGGGCTTTGCCATCGTAGTGGCTGTGCTGGCCGCTATCAAGCCCTTTGTGCATCCGGCAGAGGAGGGTAGTGATATGGTTGAACAGGTCACTCCTCTCACCTCTAGTTTCTCACCCCTCAATTCCAAAAAGCACCACCGCATTCTCTCTGTTCCCAACTACAAGGCGGCCTTCCCTGACAGTCAGAGCGTGCAGATAGTGGCAGCTAACAAGTGGGGTGTCAAGCCTGTCAAGAACCGTGAGGATGCCGAAGCCCGCAAAAAGGAACTGGTGTATGTCGGCGAGAGTCCCTACTATCATGTCGACAAGCTCAACAGCTCCATTCCCTATCTGGTGCCTCGTGCTGCCATGCTGCTCCAGGACATCGGACAGGCTTTCTTCGACAGCCTCTACATGAAGGGCGTGCCCTTGAACCAGCTCATCGTCACCAGCGTCCTGCGCACCGAGGACGACGTGGCTCGTCTGCAGCGTCACAACGGCAATGCTACGGACAACTCGTGCCACCTCTACGGCACTACCTTCGATATCTGCTACAACCGTTACCACGCTCTTGATCAGGAGGTACGCAACGACACGCTGAAGTGGGTACTCTCCGAGGTGCTTCGCGACATTCGCAAGCAGGACCGTGCTTTCATCAAGTATGAGGTCAAGCAGGGCTGTTTCCACATGACTGTACGTTAACTCTATAAACTAAATTCCAATAATTATAATGAAAAGACTATTTCTTACCGCAACAATCGCATTAGCCTTTGCCTCACAGGCAATAGCTGCTGACGCCGTGAAGGCTACCATTCATGCCGACAAGGCTGGTGCCAAAATCAATCGTGAAATCTACGGACAGTTCTCTGAGCATCTCGGCTCGTGTATCTATGGTGGTCTTTGGGTAGGTGAGAACTCCCAGATTCCCAATATCAACGGCTACCGCAAGGATGTCTTCGAAGCACTGAAGGCGCTGAAGGTGCCCGTGCTGCGCTGGCCTGGCGGCTGCTTTGCCGACGACTATCACTGGATGGACGGCATTGGTCCCAAGAAGGATCGTCCTTCGTTGCGCAACAACAACTGGGGAGGTACTATCGAGGACAACTCTTTTGGCACCCATGAGTTTCTGAACCTCTGCGAGATGTTGGGTTGTGAGCCCTATATCAGCGGAAATGTCGGTTCTGGTACTGTCAAGGAGATGGCCCAGTGGGTGGAGTATATGACCAGCGACGGCGATACGCCTATGGCTCGCCTGCGTCGTCAGAACGGTCGCGACAAGGCGTGGAAGGTGAAGTACTTCGGCATCGGTAATGAGGCGTGGGGCTGTGGCGGTAACATGCGTCCAGACTACTATTCCAACGAGTACCGCAAGTTCAATACCTATCTGCGCGACTATACCGGCAACAAGCTCTATCGCATTGCCTCAGGTGCCTCTGACTACGACTACGAGTGGACTGAGGTACTGATGAAGAATATCGGCACACAGATGCAGGGCATCTCTCTGCACTACTATACCTGCTCAGGCTGGGACGGACCAAAGGGTTCTGCCACCAATTTCAACGACGACCAGTATTACTGGGCGCTGGGCAAGTGTCTGGAGATTGAGGAAGTCATCAAGAAACACAAGGCCATCATGGACGAGAAAGACCCCGACAACAAGATAGGCTTGCTCGTGGACGAGTGGGGCACTTGGTGGGATGAGGAACCAGGTACCATCCGCGGCCACCTCTATCAGCAGAATGCCCTGCGCGACGCCTTCGTAGCCTCCTTGTCGCTCAACGTGTTCCATAAATACACCGACCGCGTCAAGATGGCCAACATCGCACAGGTTGTCAACGTCCTGCAGTCCATGATTCTTACCGACCAGGAGGGTACAGGTCACATGGTGCTCACACCCACCTATCACGTCTTTGAGATGTACACCCCGTTCCAGGAGGCAACCTACCTGCCTGTTGACCTGGAGAGTGAGACGATAGCTGTCAGCAAAGCCTATTTCAAGGAGAAGGAAGGTGCCAAGGATGCAGGTTATCGTCCTTGCCCCATGTTGTCGGCTTCTGCTGCTAAGACGCAGGATGGCAGTCTTGTGCTGGCTGTCACTAACGTTAGTCTTGACAAGTCTCAGACTATCCAGTTTGCCATCGATGGCTATAAGGCTAAGACCGTTTCTGGCCGCATCCTGACTTCGAAGAAAGTATCTGACTTTAACGACTTTAACCATCCCGACGTGGTGGCACCTAAGGAGTACAAGGATGCTAAACTGAAGCAGAACGAGCTGACAATGACGATTCCTGCCAAGTCTATTGTTGTGCTCACCCTCAAGTAACATGAAAGAAGAACAATACAAGATGCTCGTCAGTCAGATTAAGTCTCTGATTGAGGGCGAGACAGATATGGTGGCCGTGATGAGTAACGTCGCGGCTGCCATTCATTTAGAGATGAAGTTCTGGTGGACGGGATTCTATCGTGTTGTGGACAACGAGTTGCTGTTAGGACCGTTCCAAGGGCCTGTGGCCTGTATGCACATTCCTTACGGACGTGGTGTCTGTGGTACCGCATGGCAACGGGCCGAAACCATCGTGGTGCCTGACGTGGAGCAGTTTCCTGGACATATTGCCTGCAGTAGTGCCTCACGCTCGGAAATCGTGGTTCCTGTCTTCAACGCAGCAGGGCAGGTGACTGCCGTTCTCGATATTGACAGCGAACGGCTGGCCACCTTCGACGACATAGACCGCAAGTATCTGGAAGAGATTTGCCAGTTGCTGCAGTTCTAACTATTTCTTATGCATGACTCGTTCCTCTATCGTCTGGAAGATGACGAAGAGGACGGGGACGATGAACAGCAGGGCGATGGTTCCGATGACCATACCGCCTATGGTTCCTACACCCAGCGAGTGGTTACCGTTGGCACCTACGCCTGTGGCCAGGGCTAACGGCAAGAGTCCGAAGACCATCGTCAGCGATGTCATCAGGATGGGGCGCAGACGTACGGCTGCAGCATCAAGAGCAGCCTCGATGATGCCCATACCCTGACGGCGACGTGTCGAAGCGTATTCCGTTAGCAGGATGGCTGTCTTCGACAGCAGACCAATCAGCATGATCAATCCCGTCTGCATGTAGATATTGTTCTCCAGTCCCCACATCCACGCAAAGAGGAACGATCCTGCCAGTCCGAAGGGCACGCTGAGAATGACCGCCATCGGGATGAACAAGCTTTCGTAGAGCGCGCAGAGAATCAGGTAGATGAACACGATGCAGAGCACGAAGACCAGCGCCGTGGTGTTCTGCGATT
>Ga0256407_10006649_pt1 | contig 17756 bp, 18 predicted proteins | sample RumenRJG_04DNA_FD_193489 | JGI IMG/M metagenome (GOLD analysis project Ga0256407, IMG submission 193489) | Bovine rumen microbial communities from Lethbridge, Alberta, Canada - RJG_04 | ecosystem: Host-associated > Mammals > Digestive system > Stomach > Rumen | place: Canada: Alberta...
GCGACGTCCGCGTAGGGGAGAACCGTCGTGTTCTCGTCGAGTTTCCTGACTCCCGCGTTCGGTTGAGGAACTCTCACGCCGGGATTCTGCCCCGCGCCGGACGGCGCCGATTTTCCGACGGCGCGAGCGGTTCCGATCGCTGCGATTACAGCGACGACGGCGATCAGAATCAGGATCGTTAGCGTCAGTGGGGCTGCGGACGTCATGAACGGTATTCTCCGATTGTTTCTGTTTCCTTGATTCATAGAACGCTCCATGTGATGTTTGTCTGTCGATAGGAGCCGAAAGGCGCCGACTCCCGAATCGCGAATTTCTGTTTCGTATCGTCGCTCGATTTGTCGTAACGATTGTAACGAATCGAGGGTTATGACGCAAGCATGTCGTCGCGGTAATTCGCGCGAACGTCGCCGACGTCGCATTTTGCGGATTTGAACGAGACCGGTCTTGTTTCCGACGCGCGTAAGCGCTAAAATGGTCTACGTTACATGATTCTGTTAATTGCGCGCAGATCTTCTTTGACGCGCGCTTACTTGCGAGGCGAGGACTTATGGCTTCTTCTATCGGCGAGCGAATTAGGGAATTACGAACGACGTTAAGGCTTACTCAGGATCAGTTTGGCAATAAAATAGGCGTCAAAAACGGCGTCGTTTCCGCGTGGGAGAAGGGGTCCGCCCCCGTTCCCGACGGACGCGTCCGCATAATCCGAGACGAATACAACGCTAGCATCGATTGGATTTTGAAAGGCGAGGGCGAAATGTTCCAAGAGAGTACTGAAGATCCGAACGCAAAACGCGACGCCGCGCTGGAATATGCGCTCTCGCTCATCAGGAAACTGCCCGCCGTCGAGAGAAACGACGCCGTGGAGTTTATCCGCGAACTCGTTCGACGATGCGACGACGACTATGTCTCCGCGCTGAGGAAGCCCTCTTCCAAAAACGCTCAGAGCGACGTTCCCGAGATCGTCATCGCCTCTGCCGACGACGACTTCAACGAAATCTCCGACGACGACGAAGAATTCGATCTCGAAGACGACTATGACGACGACGACGATTGATGTCGGACCCCGTCGCGTTCTCTGAATCTGAAACGACGCCGTTCTCTCGCCCCTAAAGAGCGCGCTAAAAAACGCGCAGGGGACTTTTTTTTCAAAAAAACAGAAAAAAACCGCCAACGCTAGGGCGCCTGCGACGTCGCGGGGGACGATCACGCGGCGTCGATCTCGCCGCTGAGGGGCACGCGCCTGTTTCCGAATTAACTTGCCCCAGACGTCCGCGCCAACGAGCGCGGACCTAGAATCACGCGCCCGACTCGCTGTGAACAAGTCAACGCGTTCTGGCGCGTTATCCTCAGCGGCGAGGTCGCCGCACGGACTCGAAGAGGGCGCCGAGCGTCCTTACGCTGGAAAGCATTTACACGGAAAACTTATATTTTCCCTTTCCCATTCCTTCCACTGGGACGATTACTTCGAGTTCGTTGTTCAATCTTTTGATATAAGACGTCGCGGTTGCGTTAGAGCATTTTAGGACTTCCATTATTCTGGAGGCGCCAAAAACTTCCGTTTGGGTTTTCTCATACAATTTAATGACGTCTTGCTTAATGGCGTTAGAATAGCGCGAAGCCAAAATTTTCTCCTTAAAATCTTTAGATTCGCTTTCTATCTCAACGTCTTTCTTTGGTTTGGCGCCTGTTTTTATTTCACGGTATTCCTCGTTCGCCGGAATAACGACAGACGTAACGTTATCGTTCGCTTCAAAGGACTTATAATATAGATCCGGCGATAGTCCATCCATCCTCCCCCAAGTTTTGATTATTGAATCCATAGTTTTGAGCGTTGAATTCATAGAAATCAAAGCTTGGGCCCTCGGCAGGCGCCCATGCCTGCGTTTCCGCCTCCCGTTGGGACGCTTGCCTCTGTCAAAGTTCCAACCGTATGCGTTAAGCGTCTGTCAACGGGCTAGCGACCAACAACGGGAGCGGGTTTTTACGCACGCGCGGTAGCGTGAACCCTCCGCGGCGAGGTCGCAGCCGCGAAGCGCCAGCCTTCCCGCTGGTCAGGCGTCTGTTTTCTAAATTAATTTGAATAACGCGTCGACGCCAACGAGCGTCGCCCTAGAATCTCGCGCCGTGTACGGGTTAGCGTATGAAAACGCGTTCTGGCGCGATATCGTCGCCCGCGACGTCGCGGGCGCGTAATAAAACCGCCTTCGTGCCAGCGGACTACCGCTGGCGTCTGTTAACGGGCTAGCGACCAACGGGAGTGGGTTTTTACGCACGCGCGAAAGCGCGAACCCTCCGCGGCGAGGTCGCCGGCGACGCCAACGAGCGTCGCCCTAGAATCACGCGCTCGGGAGACGTTAAACAAGTCAAAGCGTTCCGGCGCGTTATCGTCCCCCGCGACGTCGCGGGCGCGTAATAAAACCGCCTTCGGCGGGCCAACGTGTTATTTTCTGATTTCGCGAGATAGCCACGAGATAATTTCTACATTCAGACTTCTGGTATTTTTTTAAATCAACGAATTTGTCCCAGATACTTGATTTTTGTCCAGCCTTGTGTTATTATAGAATCCAATAGTTTCTACCTGTTGACTGCGAATAGAGAGAATATAAGTTTGATCATTTAACTTTCGAAGGAGCGCGGCTTATCGGTATCGAACGAGTCGTGTAAACGTTATGAAAAAGCAAAGCATAGTCAACCTTGTGCGGTATCATGTCGAAAAGAACGACGAGGCGTTCGTCTCGGAAGTTGCGGATATCGCGCGCGAGTTCGACTTGGCGGGCGACGAAACAATAGCGCGATACTTAATGGAGTTGATTGCCAGCCCGAGTTTCTACGTGCCTCAGGCAGACTATCGAAACCTTCGTTTTTTGCGGAAGGTCGAGTATTCTCAAAACCCGCTCTATCTGCCGGGGGGCATAGAAGAAGACGTCTTGGGCGTCGCAAGGGCTGTCGGTTCCAAGTCGGGACTGTCAAAATTCCTTTTCTATGGGGCGCCTGGAACGGGCAAAACGGAGACCGTGGCGCAGATTGCGCGCATTTTGAATCGGGATATTCTTTCGGTTCCCTTCGAGCAGCTTGTCGACAGTAGACTCGGCGAGACAGCCAAAAACGTATCTCTTCTTTTTGACGAAATTAACCATCTATCGTACGGCAAGGTTCTTATCATGCTGGACGAGATCGACGCTCTAGCGCTCGATCGGATCAACCAAAACGACGTTCGCGAGATGGGAAGAGTAACGTCGACCTTTCTTAAAGGGCTTGATAGTCTTAGCCCCGCAGCCGTAGTCATTGCGACGACGAATTTATACGATCAGCTCGATAAAGCGCTGATAAGAAGGTTTGACGCGACAATTTCCTTTAACCGTTATTCCAGAGAAGACCTCGTCGAAATCGCGGATTCGCTACTGAAATCTGAACTTAAGAAATCTACAAGCTCCAGACAGGATTCGAGGCTGTTTAAGAAGATACTGAACGCGTTGCAAACGATACCTTTTCCCGGCGATTTAAAGCAGGTAATAAAGACTTCGGTAGCGTTTAGCGACGAGTCGAACGAATACGATTATTTACGTAAAATATACCTGTCTCTAAATGGGAATCCTGAAGTAATTGACATTCAGAAGCTTAAGGAAAGCGGTTTCACGACGAGAGAAATCGAGATTCTTACTCGAATCCCGAAAAGCAGCGTTTCTCGAAAGTTGAGGATGAAGTAAATGAACCCGATTCTACAGATTAAACTCAACTTTTCGAACGAAGAAAACAACCAAAAGATCGGCGGGAAGAAATTCCGTCCAAATGCGTCGGTATCCGCTGAAAAAGTGGACGCGCTTATCGATAGTCTCGAAGGCGTCTTGGACTATTATCGAAATACAAAAAAAATAGTCGACAAGCTCGTAGTTGATGTTAATTATAACGACCTTGTGCCAAAATCGAGACGCATTCATGATTTATTGAAGGAATCTGGGAAATCGGTCGACGACGCCGTCGTCGGAGCACGGTTTTCAGACGCTCTTCCGGGCAAGGAAAAGCACATTATCACATATTACGTCGATGAAGAAACGGTTAACCGTTCGATCCAAGATTTGCGCGTCGTCAAACGATTTATCAATCACGAGCTAGGCGGAACGGCGAATTGCGAGAACTTCAACAACATAACGGATAGAACCGTCTACGAGAGGTATCAACCTCTTACAATGTCTAAGTTGAGGGGGATTGTCGTCGACTGTTCGACCGTCGATTCATTCTCCGTTCCTCATATCTCAAGCGTTCCTGACCGCGATTTCTTTTTGATCACGCTGTATAGAACGGAACTGAAACTCTCTGAGTTGTTGACAAAACTTGGAGTAGATCGATACCGCTACGTTTACGACCCCCACAGCGACGACACGCTTTCCGTATCGAGAGACCTTTTCGAACGCCTAAACGAAAAGGTTCCATACCTGATATCGATGATTTCGACCGATTTCTCGCAGGTCAAGCCAAGCGATATTTTAAATATTAAACCGACGGCAAGCGTCGAGATTCCCGATCCTCAAAACGAACCCATAATCGGCGTCATTGACATGCTGTTTGACGACGGGGTTTATTTCAGCTCTTGGGTAGAAAACATTGATTGTCGCGACGACTTTGAAAAGAATTCAAAACAGGATCAGAACAGAGATCATGGAACGGAGGTAACGTCGATCATTGTCGACGGACCAAGAATGAACCCATGGCTAGACGACCGTTGCGGCAGATTTAGAGTGCGGCATTTCGGCGTGTGTTCCGATAGAATTTCAACGATCAGACTCGTTAGGAAGATCCGAGAGATCGTCCAAAACAATCGAGACATACATGTTTGGAACTTATCGCTAGGCACGGAGGACGAGACCTCTAAAAATTTTATTTCTTACGACGCGGCGGCTTTAGACGAGCTTCAAGTCCAATACAACGTTGTCTTTGTAATTTCCGGCACGAATGATAATAGGTCGATTCCCCACGGTGAGTTGAAGGTCGGCTCTCCCGCCGATTCCCTTAATTCCGTCGTGGTGAACTCGGTGAGAAGAGACGGTCGACCGGCGTCATATTCGAGAAAAGGAAACGTCCTGAACTTTTTTAACAAACCGGACGTCTCCTACTATGGCGGCGACTATAACGAGAGAATCGTCGCCTATTCGCCGAGGGGCGAGGAGGAAGCGTATGGCACCTCTTTTGCCGCCCCGTGGATCAGCAGAAAATTATGCTATCTGATCGACGTTATGGGCTTTCCGAGAGAAATTGCGAAAGCGCTGCTGATCGACTCCGCCGCCGGATGGGAATTCAAACGAACAACGTATCAAAAAAAGGACTTCTTAGGATACGGCGTCGCGCCTATTGATATTAACCGGATATTGTCTACCGAAAGCGGCGAAATCAGATTCATGGTTTATGGAACGTCACAAAGCTACAGAACCTCGAATTATGCGATTCCCGTTCCGAGAGACGAAGGCGATAAATATCCTTATGTCGCTCGCGCGACTCTCTGTTATTTTCCCGAATGCTGTCGAAGACAGGGCGTCGACTATACAAACCGCGAACTATCGTTGAAATTTGGAGTCGTCGACGACAAGGGGAAAATCAAAGATATTGTCGGCAATAAGCAGCATGAAGAAGGCGCGTATATCGACGAGAGAACGTCGAGAAATTCTTTCCGAAAATGGGATAATACGAAGTTTATTTCAGCGACTCTTAAAAGAATAAATAGGCCCAAAAAAACATACGGCGAACGTCTTTGGGGAATGACGATAACTTCAAACGAAAGACTCGCGGATCGAACGAAAAAGCCTCTGAATTTCGGCGCCGTGATTACGCTAAAAGAAATTAAAGGCGTCAATCGAATCGACGCCTTTATTAAAGCGTGTCAATTAAGGGGGTACATCGTTAACCGGATCGAGGTTGACAACAGGATTGAACTCTTCAATTCGACTCGACAGGAAATGCTGTTTGAGTGAGGTGAGTTGGTTATTGGGCGGATCCGTAACTGACTGAAGAAAGGTTATCTTGTTAATACGCTAACGATCGACGGGAACGGGGTATACACTCGCGTACAGTGACGTTAGACCTCTGCGGTGAAGTCGCGGACTCGAACCAGGAAGCGCTATGTCCGAATGTTACCACCTCGCGATAATATCGTCTTTTCTTATAATGCGGAACGGGATGATTCGATAAAATTCAAGGGCTTTTTGTGTGGATTGAAGGCCAATATAATAAAGTCTGCGGTTAAGAGTTTAGAGAAAGGTCGGAGAAAAATATCATGAAGCGAATTCCATTCTCGCAAGTCTTAAAAAATGCGTCCATTGACCTGAGAAGAGAGTACGATCGACTTTATGCGCTATTCTATGTTCAAAGAACTTTTATTGGAACAAAGAATAGCTACTCGCTTAGGGATTTTTGCGCCTCTTACTTTACAAAACACCCTTTTCGTGGGACCTGTATTTCTCTAGAAGATTTTGACGATTTCTACGGTTATCATTTTGAAGAAGAACCGTCTGAATTTGATATTGATTATCTTATTTCTTTTTGTGAATACTCATTCAATCTTCTCTTTTATTACCAGACTCCCAATGGTAGCGTGCCATTTGTAAGCGAGAATCTTCCGATACAATTTTACCTAGATCAGGTTTCGATGGTGATCGAAGACATAGGGTATATGAAAAACTTTCATGACCACGTAATCGATTTTGTTCCAAAGGATCATGTTGCGATTTCTGTCGCTGAAATTATTGATAGGAATTTATCCTATAGAGTAATCGAATACAATCATCACACGATGAAAGGAGACATTAATCGAAAGAAAACTATTTTAATTGCGTTAGCCGATAAATTGGAACCGCTACGATTGGAATTGAAAAATATAAATTCAAACTTGGAGGATGATCTTTTCTTCCTATTCAATAGCATCAATTTGCGCCACAACAATATAGATCCAAACGGCAAACACTATGCAAAAACCGTAAGCGATATGAAAAATGACGAACTTGAGAAATGGTACGACGACGTCTACCAAATGTGCCTTTTGGCATTCCTTGAACTCGATAACACCGAACGCGAAAACCGCGTTAAAAAGTTAAGGAAGGATATAAAAAGCAACAAATAAGACGCCCGACATTACTGAGCCGAGCATAGCGATGGGTTGGTCATTCGTTCAATGGGATCGAAATCGATAGGGACCGCAGTGTTGTCCAAGAAGGAAAGGACAATAATAATTTACTCCACCACCAGTTCAAGTTCACTTTCATCTGGCTTGATATACTCTTCACACATCATGGAAACCTTGATTTTAAAAATTCCCTTTTCCATTGGTATAATGCAAAGTTCGTCCACTTTTTGTGTGTACGTATGCAACAAATTTTTACACCATACTTTGACTGTAGTTCCCTCTATATCGACTCTCCAAAAAGCAGAATAATTCGATTCTAAAAGCGCAGCGCTAATATCAATAGGTTTTGGTCCAAATGCATATGAATCGCCGATAAGATGAGATATCTGTTGTAGTTGCCGCCCTGCGTTGTCCTTAAAAAACTTCCGTGCGCGGGTCTCTTCAATAGGGTTCTGCGGCATTCTAGGTTTCTTCGGAGCAGTCCATTCTTTTGCTTCCCTTCTTTTCATTATAAAAAAGGACTTAGGAAACTCCAAGGTAACGTTCACGTCGGTAGCTTTTGCTGTTCCGACGTTAGAGATGATAAAATCTAGCAGTTGACCATTCTTTTGTACCTCGTTATAGGAGTACATCTCTCTCACATACTCCTCGACTGTCTTTTTATCTGGTAATTGCGAATTATATTTGTCCAAGATTTCCTGTGATATAAGGTTTTTTACATCAGCAGGAACGTCTTCCATTGTCAAAGGATCCGTATTCCCCAAATAACCCTTCTTAGAAACTTCCTTTCTCTGCACTGTCTCAAACGTTAACAACGAATCATCGGCTTCTTTATCTTTAATATCGCCAGTTGCCTCATCTTCATTCAATACAAGAGGCTCCTCGATCGTTCCTGCAAACTTAATACTGACACTCAAAGTGGGATGGCGCGGAACGGCGGCTTCTCTCAATTTCCAATTTTCTTCTTCTAATTCACGCACACGTTGGCTTAGTACAACGATCTCGTTCAGGCTTGCATCCACATCAAAACGATCGCCTCGTACCCATCCAGGTCGTTTTTTTCGGTCCATTTGTTTATGAAGAGCCAGCGAAACCTTCATTCCAAGATCATCTTCATTGCTGAACCAATCAGCTTCCTTTATGCTTGTTATTTCTTGTTGTAGCGCATTAAGTTTTCGATCAGAACAGGGTCGGTATCCGATTTGTCGACTGTTATCGCAGACTCTTTCTTTATAAATGTAAGCACCGGTATTCCACGGCTAACGGCATAACGATATTCTTTCTCAGTATAGCTAATGCCTGCATCAGGTTGTCCTTCTGGGATTACCGACCCATATCGCTTCCCTATGATAAGGACGTAGTAATCAGAGGAATCAATAGTTTCCTTAATAATCTCCCACTGTTCCTCGTCTGCGGCGCTAAACATTTCCATTCCAATCGGGAAATGGTACATGGAAAGAATGACGTCACAAACTTTTTTGCGTTCAGGAATCAAATCCTCATATGTGGATGAAATAAAAATCTGATACTTCTTGTCCAACCGTGTATCCTCCCCTCCTATAAAACTAAGTGAACGACGCTCACACAAACAAAAAATCAAATTCTTTTAAGGTCTGTACTTTCCCCATTTTGAAAGGAAGAGTTTGAACTAGGTCTGACTAAAAAAAATGGCATATGAAAAAGGGACTACCTTGGGTAGTGTTTACAAAACTCCAACAACACCTCCAAGGAGTCCCCCGATGAGCCATGCCAAGACCTTTTCCACCGACCTGATTGTAAGGCCCCTATCATCCCATTACAAGTCGTGTCGTCGATATTTTAGACGATTTATTTGATACCCATCTAACGGATCTCAAATTGCAAACACGTCTTGTGGTATATAGTGTCTAGTTGGTTGTTATACACTATATACAAAGTCAAACGTGTTTTCACCTATAAACGTTCTTCTGATTTTTTCCACAAATCTTTTACTTTGACTTTCGTAGCGTTTATTGTTAAAAATGGAGTCGAGGCAGTCGTTGACGATGGTATTTTGAAACATTATTTTCGCCTTGTAGACGCCAATTCGAATAAGGGTTTTACTTCTAAATTCTTTTTCTTTTTCATCAGCCATTATATAAGCTTGACGGGTCAGTAAACAGTGGGCGCATAAAACGAGATGAAGGTACTTTTCAATCGCTTGATACTGTAAAAGTTGGTAATCGCCCAAACCCAAATATTGTTTTGACGTTTTGAACAAAATCTCAATATCCCATCGATTTCGATACATCGTCACGACATCTTCAGGTGACAACGAAGTATCGTTTGTCGCCAACGTTAATATTTTAGTCTCGCCCTTGCGTTGGCTATAAACGATTTTCACCAAACCGATCTTTGAAATATAGCCAAAATTGGACGCTAATTTATGCAATAATATCGAACCTTTGATCGGCGTGTATTTGCCATGCCATCGCATTAATCCAACGATATGCGAACCGATTTTAATTGTATCCTTTTTACTGCCTACAATGGTAAACAATCGATTGCTTTTAACGGCTCCGATATATCGGAACCCCATCTAATTACACGCCTTAATAACTTTTTGATTGAGGTAATATTTATCAAAAACGACGGTGACTTTTGTCTTTTTCGTCACGTCGAGCGAGCGGATTAGTTCTGCGGCAAGTTCATTGATCGTTTGACGATTCGTCCAGCCATATTTCATCGCAAGATTCGAGAAGTTGTTTTTACCAACCCAAATTTTGATTCCGTAAGGGATCGCTACCCCTCGATAAATGATTGCACACGCGACAAGGATATGACCTTTAGCGTATCTTTTTTCTGCATGAAGGAATATTTTACTTACTGCTTCCATCTTGAAGGCGCGTTTCTCATTTTGCGTATCGTCGAGCGCCAGATAAAGAGGGTCTCCCTCTTTCCAGCCAAGCGATTTCAAAGTTTGTTTTGCCGTACGACGAAGTAAGGATTGGCAATCCCAATCTCGCTTGTTGAAAAAATTATCATACGACTGCCGCGTTCTTTGGGCGCCTAATAATTTTGAAATATTATCCTCGCTTTTGTGCGAAAACAAAAACGCCAAACCTACGATAAAACGCCATGCGTAATAGTACGACGTGACGTCTCCTTCAAAAAAGTTACGAATTGGTTTGAGAAAGGTCTTGAGAGAAGCTGGTTCTGCGTGTATACTGATCATGGGTGCGCTCGGTATGGTTCGGGGATTTTTCGTGAGACAAAAACGACTCTGAACCTTACCGTGCGCCCTGTTTTTACGCAATATCAATTTCTGAGAAGACTTTCAGTTTGCAATTTGAGATAATAAATATTTCTAGCTAGTCAACTGGATATTCATTGCCGGAGTAATAACATACAAGACACAATACACAATTAAAGTGTTTGTCATTTAAGTGGCTAAAAAAGGGATGCTTCAATTATGACAGTGTTCCGATATCGTCGAGTTTGACATAATCGGTTGGAACAGGCGGAACTTTCCCTGTCCTCAAGTGATATTCCTCGATGTATTCCGGCGTACACAATGAAATTCTTTCCTTAAGTTCTTTCATTGATTTTACGTTGAATAATGGAAATAATTTACAACAGAATTGTTTCGAATTAAGCTTATTCCATATCGAATCTTTGGGACTTGCATATATATAGAATTCAGTAAACCATACTATGTTATTTGGAACTTCCACTTTAATATCATTAAACCGCAAACCCTTGTATGCTTGATATAAAAATAATTCAGCATTTGCAATGAGACTTCCAGTAAAAATCGGAATGTATTCTCTTTTTTTGCAAATCAAATCACCTTTAAGTGAAAATTTAACATTATGCGAATCTTTTGGTCGATTAATTCTTTCTAACATTTTGGATGGAAACCTAAAGGATTCATAAGTTGAACAAATTTTTTCACCAACACCGTAATGTGGCGGGTTAAGTTTGTATTTATAGGTAAGGATATTATTGATATCTTGGAACATTTCTTGTTTCAGTAGGTAAGCGATGGTACAAATGAAAAGTTCTTCGATAAAAAGACCAAACAAATCAAGATCAAATGGATGAATCTGTTCATTTTCTGGAATGAAATTTAGAGCATTGTAGAGTTCGTTATACATCTTTTCAAATGAAAAAGCTAGGTTGCCTCCCAGATTCTTTGATGAGAAAGATTGTAACGCGTCGAGAAATTCATTTCGTGTTTTTAATGATAATTCGTAATTATCAAGAAATTGCTCTTCGGTGATGTCCTTAACATATAATTTCTTTACTTCAAGAATAGTTTTATTTACGAAATTTTCAAATTCTTTATCACACATAATTGAACCTCTTGATAAGTAGTAAATGAAGGTTTAAGAGGGTTTTGAACATTTATCTATTTCAGTGCTATTGGCATTGTAAACAAATGCAAATCAAATAACTTTGCTTAGTTTTCTATGCCTGAACATCCCAAACTTATAATAAACGACAAAAATAAATAGCCTTGACGAAGTAGGCATAATCTCCTATTTTGTGCGAAATAGGAGATTCAGTCATGCCTTCACGCAAATATAAAACGGATCCAGAGCACCTGCTTGCAGAGGGACGTCGAATCGTCGATTCATGCGACGATCCCAAGTTTAAGCATAAGGTGGAGATGGTCAACCTCGTCCTAGGCGGCGTCACCCCCTCTTTCTTGAGCCAATATTGTGCCGAGAGTAAGAGTGCGATTACCGTATGGGTAAGAATAGCTGATGAACAAGGTTTTGACGCATTGCGCCCCAAACCGCGACCCGGGAGACCACCTAAACTATCGCCAGATCAGTTAAAGGAACTTCGTGAAACGTTAGCAGAGGACAGCCCCGACAAATACGGTTATCGTGTTTGGGATGGGATAAGTTTGTCCGAATACATCAAAAAAGTATACGGCGTTGATCTTTGCGTTCGTCATTGTCAACGTCTGTTTCATACGCTTGGATTTTCGTTAGTTCGCCCTAGAACCTTCCCAAGTAAAGGCGAACAGAACGCGACGGAGCGTACGGTATATAAAAAAAGCCGCTGAGATACAAAACGACCATTCGGCGGTTGTTATGTTTCAAGACGAGGTTCACTTTCAAGTCACAACGTCGGTCACACGCAAGTGGGTTTTAAGGGGGTCAAAACCTCAAGTTAAATCTGCGCCGGGGCGGAAAAACGTGCCGTATAGCGGCTTCGTCTGTCCTGCGACAGGAGAATTGATCGTTACAAAACCTGATCGATTCAACTACGCGACGGTTATCGAATCGTTTCGAGTTCTTCTCCAAATCTATCAATTGAAAGAAGGTCAGCAGATTTATCTTATACTCGATAACGCTCCTTGGCATAAGAAAGCGGTCGTCTTGTCCAGACGGAAGCTCTTCCCGAATACCAAGATATTCGAGATAAAATGACTTTGATATTTTTACCTCCTTATTCGCCAGATTTAAACCCTATCGAACTCCTTTGAAGGGTTACACGAAGGGAAGTCACACACAATGTTTATTTTCCAGACGATGAAATCTTAGCAACGAAACTCGATTCGTATTTCGAAGGCTTTCGAGAACCAAATCAAAAGATCGTCTCGCTTTGTTCAATCAAAAACAGTAATTAATGTCGTTTATTATACACCTTCGATGATATTTCGTCTGTTTATCTGCACATGGTGTCCAAGGCTGCTATTGCTGATAAAAGAATCCTGTCCAATTGTAACATCGTCAGCTATATCGCAATTAACAGTCTTTGCCCCATCATACAATTTTACATTTCTCTGCACCTTATTCACCTCTAATCAGGGGAGCACACTTATCATTTTCTCGCATCTGGCAAAATGATATTGGTCTCTTCTTTGTTAAGCTCATTTATCGTTTTTACTCTGCTTGCAACATATGCGGTTTGTTTTATATAAGATAGGTCAAATATGAGCATAAGAACTATACAACCAGCAAAAATAATGATAGGTTTGCTACAGTCACAGCCTTTAATTAGCGCCCAGAGAAAGTCGAAACCAACTGTAAAGACCAGACACAATGCAACCGCTGTGTATGTCCGATACATGTTATTGATTGTGGATAGCTCTCTGACAATCTTGTCTTTATGTTCCGCCTTAACATAGTTCGAATGCGGCTCGAAGTGAAGCTTATTCACTTTTTTCAAAAATCTTTCGACAACCAATGAACCCACACGTCCGATCACTAGACCTATGAAATAGTACAAAACAAGATCAGACCACACACTACCAGTTTGAATTTTGAACGGCGTCAGCTTCTCTGTAAGAACAACATATATCGTTCCAGGTATTATGTTGTTCAAAATCTCATAAGCTGAAATACGCTCTATGATTTTTTCAAGTGCATCACTCATTTTCCTACTCCGCTGCATATGGTGTGAATGAACCGAGATACATTGCATCAGTCAGATTTGAAGATCCATCATCATAGAAATCATCTATCGTGTAGCTATACTTAAAGTTTGCCACATAAACACGGACAACGCTTCCTTCTGCTACAAAAGTAATGTCCCCGGCGCTATTCTGTTTGATGGTATTATATCCACTATAATAATCAAGATCCTTGGAAGGTGCTTTACCTATCACGATTACCTTTGGTGCAAGTTTTTCTAGCACATCTGATGATACATGCCCTGACTTCCTACCATGATGGGGAGCAAAAAGAATATCGACCTTCGACCATTTAACCTTATCCTTTATCTTGTCGAGAAACGTGGTCTCCATATCTCCCATCCACATCATTCTAACATTATCCTTAACGGAATATGTCAAAATAGGGGATATATTATTAAAACCACTGCCCTCCTTAACCTCATCAAGTGCGTCCTTAAAATCTTTATCGTCAGTATCTGGCCACAAATAATTGATCCCTGAACTTTCTCTTTGATCTTTGTCATTCTTATCGGAATCTTGATTCATCCATTTTCTAGAACAGCCTTTGTACACATAAAAAGCATGCTCCCCATCGCGAAGCTTACAATATCTTTTGAAACTATCCGTTTCGTCATCATTTTTAATAGCCTTATTTTTTACGACGTAAAAGTTCACGATTCCTATCTTATCATCGAGAACATCCAATCCTCTAATATGGTCTTCATCAGGATGCGTAGTTATAAACCGAGTAATCCCCTTATTAGATGCTAATTTTCTGATTCTTTCAAACAGCTCATCTCTTTGTTCTTCGTCTTCGTAGCAACAGTCTATAATTGTAAAATTGTCAGAGTTGTGGTAAATATAGAACATATCACCATTGCCTACCGAAAACGACTTAATTGTGCTCATCATTACCACCTCCGTTTACTTCTGCATCCTAAGCCTTATAGCTGATCGCCGCAGCAATCTTATCCGCTGCATCCTTGTCTACCAGTATTTCCACGAGTTTAAGAGCAAATGGAATCCCTGCTCCGAGTCCCTGCCCCGTGATGATATTCCCCGCAACAGTAACCGCCTCCTTAGTCACAACCGCTCCCGCCATCTTTCCTTCAAACGCAGGATGGCAAGTCGCAGCTTTTCCCTCCAGAAGTCCAAGAGAAGCAAGTACAGAAGGCGCTGCGCAAATTGCCGCTACATACTTGTCCTTCGCAAATGCCTTACACTGTTCCTTAACAATTCCACTCTCACCAAGATAGGTCGTTCCAGGTAAGCCGCCGGGAAGAACTACCATGTCGGCGAGCGCAAAATCAACATCTTCTGCTAACATATCGGCCTTAAGCGTTATTCCATGCGAGGACTTAATCTCAGTTCGGTCCATAATCGAAGCCATGATTACGTTTACTTCCGCCCGACGGAGCAGATCCACAGTAAGTAATCCTTCACATTCTTCAAATCCATCTGCCAGAAACACTATTGCTGTTTTCATCACATTCTCCAATCTACAAGGCTCTCAATAGCATCCACATCAAATACCTTAATGCCTTTTTCATGAGCGGCCTTTCTTACCTCAAACGAGTCATCAATCAACAATGCAGACTCATGAATCATATCAATCTTCGTTTCAGTGCCGTCGGAATATACCCCGTCAAACAAATCCGTGGAGATATAGTAGTCGCTGATATCTACACTATCTGGCTTGAACAGATACAATCTCTTTCCCTGATTCTTGACCTGATAGATCAGCTGAATCATCTGGGGATTGATCTTACCATCAATAAGCAGGGTATCTTCCCAATCGATGTAAATGCTATGGGTGCAAGTCTGAATCGTGGTAGTTGCCATTGAAAAAAAGTCCTTTCTTTGCTTATATGCAATTTATTCCAACACAAAGAGTTGCAAAACAAGCAAGGAAAGGACAGGCAGATGCCCGCCGCCATTTTAACGCCCATTTTTGATCGTATCAACGCTTTTTTGTCAGAAATCGTCCAAAAAAAGGAAATATTTACCAGTGAATCGCTGGAAACGTTCACACGCTCGTTGTCGGATTTCTTGTTTTCGATAGCTTGCGACCTGCTCAAGGTCTGGCTTGAGTTAAACCAGCCAACGGAGAATCTTTTGAAGTATCAAGGGCAGAAATACTTTTATAAGAAAACAGAGGACAAGAGATACGTTACGCTTTTTGGGGAAGTGATCGTTTCGCGAAGGGTTTACCGTAACGAGGTTTTAGAAAAGAACGTTATTCCACTTGAAACGTCGTTGAAGATGGAGAACCAATATGCGACAGTTGAAGTCCGGGAATTGATCGGATATTTGACTGGATTTCTAACGCCGAAAACTATTTGGAACGTCCTGTCACGATTTTGGAGTTGTTCGCCGTCGGTATCAACCATTCAACGAATAGGGGACGAAATTGGCAAAGTCATGGAAGAATCGAAAGAGGAGATCATCAACGCTGAGCGCCAACAAGAACAGGAACTTCCTGAAGGAACAGAGGTTTTAGCAGTAAGTCTTGACGGAGTCAACGTGACGTCAAGAGAGCCTGGAACACGGAAACGCCGTCCGAAAACTAGATCGGGACATGAATTATCTGAGAACGGAGCCTCTTGCTACAAGAATGCAGGCGTTGCGACGCTATCGTTTTACAAGCCGTCAGCAGGTGAAGATGATCGGATAGCGCTTCAACGCCAGCGAACAATCGTAGCCGCACATGCTCCAGAGGATCGTATGAAAGTGTTAAAAAAGGAACTTGAACAGGAGGTTAATCATTGGGTGAATATAGCGTCTCCCAATACCAAAAAGGTCGTTGTCATGGATGGGGCAAGGGGCTTGTGGTCTTATATAGATGATTGCAAGCTGTTTAAAGGTTGGGTTCAAATCGTCGATTTTCATCACTGTTGCGAACACTTGTCTAAACTTGCTGAAGAGATTTTTGGTAAGAGTTCGGCGAAGGGACGGAAATGGTACTCGAAATATCGCGGGCTATTTCTGACAACCATCGACGGCGTTAAAAGGAAGTTGCGTTCTGCGAAACGTTATTTAAAATCATTACACAAAGATAGATTATTAAATCAGTTACAGTATTTTATCAACAACGAAAAAAGAATGCGTTACGCCAGTTTTAGACAGAATGGTTTACCTATTGGAAGCAGTCCAGTAGAAGCTTCATGTAAGACAATCGTCAAGGCACGGTCATGTTGCAGTGGAATGCGATGGTCAAGACAGAGGGCGCAACATATCCTGAGGATCCGAACGACCATTCGGAACAACCGTTGGCTTGGAACATTTGCAAACTTCAGACAACTACCACGAATTAGAATTACACCCAAAAAATCAGAAGAACGTTTATAGGAAAAAACACTTTTGTTTTTTGTATATAGTATATAGCGTCTAGCTAGACGCTATATACTATAAGACGTGTTTGCAATTTGTGAAATTTAGTCGCTAAGGCTCGAGGTTACGAAAGGCTCTTCACGAGATCGTCACAAGATCATTTCACAGCGTAAAGCCTTAAATATTAAGCAATTCCATATTTCCTTTTTCGAAATCGGCGATCTTTTCACGAGATAATCGCGAGGTAATTATATCATTTGTTTTTTCAGAGTCTCCATAGCCATCTGCATCTGGGTGAAAAACTCGACGCTTTCTACTTCAAGCATATATCTAGTCGACGGTCCGTTTCCAATTTTTCTTATAAGCTTCCTCTCTTCAAGAGTTTGTATAGATTTTCGAACTTTATATTCCGTTATTCCAAGTTTTGATCGAATATCATTTACTGTGACAGCCCGTGAATTTTTAGAGATAAATCTCAGAATTGCTTTTTCCTCCGACGTCAAATTGGGATATGAATCAGCCAAATCAATATTCCATATTCGAAGTTCTGTGTGCGCAACGTCAGAGATGATTTCAGGTCGTCTGAATCTATTTTGCACTGCCGTTTTATAAATTAGCGGTCCTCCAAACCCTTGCCTCTCAGAAACGCCTAAAAGGCGAAAAAGCTTCATAATAATCTCGTTTCTTGGTCTTGAATCCCCTCCCATTATAGACTGACGGGAAGAAACCAACATCTTGCCCGGATTGGTGAAACAAAACCATCCGTCGTAGACGTCGATTTTAGTGGACGGATAGGCTTGAATATAGTCCGCATGTGCTAGGGCGTGTTGACACAACAAACCAAAGAATCGTATATTAGCGCAAGGTGGATCATTGCCAAATATGTTTTATCGAGTTTTTCGTATCGCGTATCAACGCGTCGAAAACGCTTCAACCTTCGAAAAA
>Ga0256407_10006653_pt1 | contig 17750 bp, 16 predicted proteins | sample RumenRJG_04DNA_FD_193489 | JGI IMG/M metagenome (GOLD analysis project Ga0256407, IMG submission 193489) | Bovine rumen microbial communities from Lethbridge, Alberta, Canada - RJG_04 | ecosystem: Host-associated > Mammals > Digestive system > Stomach > Rumen | place: Canada: Alberta...
CACAGTCTACTATGCCTGACTGAGAGTACTTCTTCTTATACCATTTCTCAAATGTGTGATAAGGAACACCATTCGATTCAAAATATTGGGCGACTGAGATGCCCTTGCCAACACCCTCAGCAGAATATCGTTGCCAGAGGGTTTCAATGTCTTTACTGTTTATTGCCATAATCTTCTATTTTAGAATCATGGCACAAAGGTAACAACTAATTCCGACACCACCTAAAAAGGGGTTGGATGCTTACACCGCTCTTAAGAGCGCGAACTTTTGGATAATCAATAAATTCATGTTAAATTGTAACATTAAATTAAATGGTGGATTATCATCACATTTTAGCCTTAACCAATATAATCATATATTTGTATTAATTTCTCACTAATTGCTCTCTTATCATAATTATTCTCATAATAATGAATACCATTTTCAATCATTTTATTGTTGTTGATATTTAAAAGCTCAATTAATTTTGTTTTTAGGTCAGAGACATCACCTCTTTTAAACAATTTTCCTGCAGCACTTCTATTTATTATATCTTTAAAAAAAGAAACATCCGAACATAAAACAGGCGTCTTGAAAAAGAAAGCAAGTGAAAGAACACCAGACTGCGTAGCAGAAATATACGGGTAAACAACACATGAAGCATTAAGATAAAGAAATGCGACCTCTTCATCTTCTATATAACGATTTAAATATATTATGTTATTTTCATTATTTGAAGACATCGGTAATTTGCCTTCTCCTGCTATAAGAAGATTATATTTTTCATTTATTTCAGGAGAAGTAATGAAAGCTTCATACAAAAGTGATATACCCTTATACTCTTCAATTCTACCAAAAAATAGTATATATGGTTTTTCTGTTTTTTCCAATTCAACGATTTTCTTAGTTCCTGCTGCTACTGCCTTGGTAACAAGTGAAGGGAAGTCATGAAAAAAAACATGCTTATTTGAATTCTCTCTACGAAGCAATTCATATTGAGTTGGAGAGTTTGTTATTATATTATTTGCTACATTCAAATTTTTTACTAATTGTTTAAATTTTATACGAGTAAACAATTCTTTATACCATTCTTTTTTGCATTCATGAGGATGAAGGTCATGTACCGTTGAAACAGATACTATATTAAGACAATTCAAACTTTTCACTAATATTCTGTCACCTGGTCCATTAATAAAATGTACCACTTGAATCTTGTTCTTTTTGCAGAATGCTATGACAGAATTATGATATTTCTTTTTTATAGGTAATACATTTCTGATTTTATTCCATTTTGTATTAGGAGTGTATAAAAAAGTGCTCTTACAATATAATTCTTGATTAATGTTCTTTTTAAAAAACCAATCGTCATACTCACAGAAAAAAAAGAAAACACAATCATCTTGGTAAAAACCATTTACGATATTTATCACATATGGACCCATGCCTGCATAAGAAGTCGTTGCTATAATAAGAACATTATTCATATTTACATGCAATCAATTGTTAATTAATACAAAGAAACATGAGACTATTTTCAATCCCAAATATCATAATCTGCTTGGTGGAAGTTTCGTTTCGCCTCATGCGGTAATTCCATATAATTACCATACTTGAATCTTAAGAACTTTTCAGGATTACCTGGACCTGGAAACTCATGTCCTTCAAACATTATACGCTTATGAGGCAAAATCATATCTTCAGAAACCCATTTTAGAATAAATGGATGAGCTAAGTGTCCATATGCATGACCGTATAATTTGCTTGAACTAAATGGATATCCTACCAACCTCATAATCGGTATAATAATAACTGATAGATCATATATAAATTGAGCTATTTTCGGCTTTCTTCCAATAAAATACTTAATATTCCACCATGTAAATCTTGCAGTAATGCGAAATAGGGTTTTATTAATATGATTTTCATAACAAAAAATATCGATTTGCGCACCTCTATATTTACGGGCATTGTGCATATAGGAGTTTTGTTTATATTCACTTTTCAAATCCCTAAGAACAGCCCAATTTGGAGCATAGAAACCTGGATCAGTATCATTATCTTGGACAACATACTGAGGATGTGGATGGGTCTTCAAATAATCAACTAATCTTTTATACTCTTTGGGAAGCAAAACTATATCAACATCATCGTCCCATGGTATAAATCCTCCATGGCGCACAGCCCCTAAAATGTTTCCACCATCAAGTCGCCATTCAATATTTTGATCCTTACATATTTTGTCAATATACAATAGCATGTCTAACATACGATATTGTAATTTCCGTAATTTTGATCCTTCTGGATTATATCTATTTTTTAGATCTAAATCTGATTCTCCTGTATTATATATCATAACATTATTATAAAGGGTAAGAAAAATCTTAGCTTTTTATATCGTTTTATTTGTCATACATATTAAGGAATCTCTCAAGACAGTAGAGAAGCCATTTCTGGTTACCATTATATTTATTAATATTAATGTCATCTCTGAATTCTTCACGCTTTGGACCTTCCCAATTTGCAAAATATTCATCTACCGGTCTGGGCATAGGTTGCTTAAGTGGTACTGTCGTTTCTGGATATTTCATCCTGAAAAGGTCACGAATTAAGTATTTTGTATCACCATTCCTAATTCTTCCCAAATCCAGTGGTTTTGCCATTTTAAGAAGTTCATAAGGATCTATATAATCCATATCAGCTGTTTCAAAAGCATTCTCATAAGAAGCATAGCTTTCATCGTTATAATCATTTATACAATAGAAGTTTTAATTTAACAAAATAATACGCTAAAAGACTTGCCGACGTAAAACCAATTATTTCATTGTACACTTTTTTTATTTCCTTAAAATCCTCAAAGTCAATAAATCGAATATTCCGATAAAGATATCCCCATACATACCTTACATATTTGAAATGTACTTTATATCCATTTTTCTTAAGGAAATCAACAATAAATGCTGTATAATTTATTTGAGACATTAATTTTCTCATCAACACGTCATGAGACTTATTTGGGGAAATATTTTCATTACTACTACGCCATCTTACTTTTGCTTGATCTCTATCTATAGTATAAATCCCGTTGCAAGCATCAGCGAATTTAATCCATGTTATAAAATCACTACCCCATGCCAAATCAAAATTTTGAAAACCATCTGTCTTTTCATATACCCAACGAGGAAACACGAATTCCACAACATAGCTGATAATTCCTTTCTGAAACAACTTGGCATCCAAATATTCTTTTGCAGTCATTCTCTCCGGGAAATGGCATGGTGACTTTATGATTGTACCATGATCATCTATTACGTGTATATTAAAATGAGACACATAGTTGTCACAGATATCAAACGGTAAAGAAAGAAATGCCTCCACACAACGTGGTTCCATCACATCATCATCAGAGAAGAGCCAAATGTATGGTTCACCCTTTGTCAAGGCTATACATCGCTCCCACTGTGCAACAAGGTCTCTACCGCCTAAGTTTGTGTCAAATCTCTTGTATACGAGATCTATCTTGTCTCTATATAGGTTTATAATACCTTCTAATGAATATGGAGAAGCATCATCACCAATATAGAGTGTAAAATCCTGACAAGTCTGTGCTGCAATAGAATCTAATGCAGCAGGCAAAAAAGACGCCTTGTAAGCTGGTATAACAATAGCTAAAGGACGACTTACATGTTTTTTTTGCATATTAATCTTATTATACGAGTAGTCCTTCGACCTTTATCTACATAAAGTCGTTTTAGCATAACACCCATTAAGAGAAAAGACAATGTCGGCGTATCAAGTTTACCTGTCATAGTTGCAAAGACCACAAATCCTAGCAAAGTGGCAATGATGAATGCCGAGGCTTCTCGACTTTTACGATGAGTGAAACAAATATATAAGATAGAAAACAAGACAAGAATTTCTGCAGCTACTCCAAGCCATCCTCGCTCAATAATGATAGAATAAAAATAGCTTTCAAAACCTGCGAATTCGTAAGACACGTCAACCCACTTATCGGTACCAAACCCCATCACTTCATGAATATAATCCAAACCATGTCCCACAATTGGCGAACCAGCAGCAACCACCATTGTGGCTTCAAGTTGTGTTGTTCGCATTTCCACACTGCTACCTCCCAGACTTTCTTTTCCAGAAACTGAAAGATACACCTCATTTATATCATCACGGACCACATTGCTTTCCAATGTAAGAACAGCAAAAAGAATAGCCGTAAGCAGTACCTGGAATTTCCTATTTAAGTCATAAGCAAAAAGCCAATATGTAATCAACATGATGAAATAGCAAACGATAGCCGTCCTGCTTCCACAAATAAACACATTGGCAAAAAGCAATAATAACACAGCAACTCTATCACGCTTCTTATAATCATACAACACCAATAGAGTCAAAAGAGAGCATATATATCCATAAGCAATCGGATGGCTCCACGTTGAAGCAACCCTTTTTCTTTCTCCGAAATAGTAATGCTCTAAGAAATCTGGCTGGAGAATTTGTCGGAGGATATCTGTTTGTGTTATGTAACATATCAAACCATAGACTGTGATGGCGTAAATGACTATCCTCACAGGTTTACTAATTACAAATTGACGAGAATCCACAGTAAACCCAACCATTAATAACAGATAGTTATCCAACATAAACATCATTGGTTTATATAACTTATAGAACAGAGACAATTGCTGGCTTGGCAGGCAACTAATAACAAGAGTAGCTGCATAAAGAATAAGAACAGACTTTAAAGGAAAACTGCGCAGCGCCTTTTCTTCATTGTAATAAAGAATTGAAATCCAGTAAGTTATTATCAGAAATCTATGAGCTGTCACATGGGGCTTTTGAATAACCACAATTGAAGAATAGAATAGCAACAACGAACACATAAACCAGCTTAGTCTTTTTTGGCCTGTATTCAAAACTATCTGAATGCCACAAATTAATAATAAGACAACAGCAAGATATTGCATAAAAAAAAAATTAAACGTCCTTTTGTATTTGTCTTACGACCTTTGCCGGGACTCCAGCCGCTATGGAATATGGAGGGATGTTTTTTGTAACAACAGCACCAGCAGCAATAATAGAGCATCTACCTATAGTAACCCCAGAACATATTGTGACTTTATCCGCTATCCATACATTTTCTTCTATTACGACCTTTCCCTTTGAGACAATAGGTCTTTGATTAGGAGGTAATGACATTGAGGCATAATTGCTATGACCATGCGCATTGTCAGTAATAGTTACGAATTTGCCAGTCCGTACATGTTCATGGATGATGATTTCATTGCATGCAGTTATGTGTATAAAATCATTGAACTGACATTTATCATCAATAAGAATACTGGGGGGGGTTCTTTCCGACATATTAGCAAAAGCAGTAATCTCTGCGTAATTACCAAATACGACACCCTTGCCAATTCTTATAAATTTTCCCCCTATGACTACAGCATCGGTTCCAAACCGAGTATTTTTGCCAAATTGTGCAAATAATCGTGACAACCAGAAAGAATAAACCAAACGTATAAGAAGTCTGACACGTAAGTTCATTTCATAGCTGTAGAAGTAAGAAAAAAATACTATGAGGCATTTAATGAATCTTTTCATCACGATAATATTTGTAAAATAAATCTATCCATACTTGTATTCTATCTATAGCCCCACACTTGTTGGCCCACTCTAAACAACGTGATCTGACATAATCCCTTTCTGCCTTTTCCATTATGAAAAACATATCCAGACCTTTTGCTAAATCTGCACTATTCCTTAGTTCAGCACAATAGCCCGTTCCCTTTCCTTTCACATGATCAAGCAAAGCCCCCATTTCAAAGCCAACGACTGGTGTACCACATGCAATTGACTGTCCCACCATTGACGGGCCTGCGTCATTTACCGATGGACAGACAAATACATCGGCCAATGAATAGAACTCCGGTAAGACCCCAACATCCAGCATCCCGAGACCAATTGAATCGAATGGCAAGCTATCCTTTATCGATTCAAAGTCTCTACCCGCTGCAATCAGAAGTATTTTTTCCCTTTCGGTTTCTCTCATTTGCGATTGCCATATATGCAAAGCCTCAATCAAATATTTTATACCTTTCCGCTCATTGGTCAAACCTTGACAGCCAAAAGCTATTATGAAAGATTTTCCACTCGAAATACCATATTTCTTTAGAAGACTTTTTCTGTCTATAGGATGGTACAATTCAACGTTAAGTTTTGGAGTTGACAATTCTAATCGTGCATCCTTCAATAAAAATGATTTTCTGTAAAAAGACTGCATGTAATTATTGCCAAACACTACTGGACGTATTTTTTTGTAAACTCTTTCTCGATACATGACATTCCTATGAGTAAAGTCATTTGGGTTCTTAGAATTAAATACGGGGCAACATCCACATCCCGTTTGATAATTAGTACATTCGCCTGGGAAATGACAACCTCCAGACATATAGAAAAAATCTGGAGAAAAAAAGAAAACAATCGGTTTATTTAGCTTATCATAGATGGCCTCAACAGTTTGAAAGCTCAGCATCCGCTGACAAAAATAGATAATAACCCAATCATAATCTCTTTTAATACTATTTAAAACTTTTAATGTTGAAACTGGTGGATCCTCTTCTTTTTTATAGAAAAAATTATAATGTGGATAAGGTATAATCCTTAATTTTCGCTTTATTTTTTCTTGTATTTTGTCAAACCAAGTTATAGAATTTTTAACGTGCATTATTTCTGGATGCCCTTCAACAGGATGAAGCGTAAGGAAATCCACCTCAAGTCCAGCATCTTTCATATGTTGGTAATGCCCCATCCCTATAGCACCTGGTCCTTTAAGTGGATCTGCAGAGGATATATAGAGCACTCTTGGCTTTGGTCTTTCCATCATTATTTAACAGCTTCTATAATTGCCATACTAATTTCATTTACCTGCTCTACCTCCAGCTCATAGAACATCGGAAGTCGAATTAGACAATCGGCAAATCTGTCGCAATTGGGTAAATCGCGACCGTCATGCTTGTTCTCATAATATGGACTTGAATGTAAGCTCAGATAATGAAATACTGCACCTACACCTTTCTCCTTCAACTTTGTTATCAGGGCTGTACGCTCTTCCAGGTTGTTGCAGACAAGATAGAACATGTGGGCATTGTTGGTAGCGTAGTCGGGCATATCGGGCAGATGGAACTTTCCCTGATCGGCAAGTGGCTTCAATTTTTCATAATATGTTTCCCACAACTGCTTGCGCTTTGCCTGAATCATATCAAGGTTCTCTAATTGTGCCCATAGGAATGCAGCATTGATTTCTGACGGCAAGAAAGACGAACCGGTATCTACCCAACCATACTTGTTCACCTCTCCACGGAAGAATTCTGCGCGATTAGTACCTTTCTCCCAGATGATTTCAGCACGACGTATGAAACGTTCATCATTGACCATCAGCATACCGCCCTCACCGCCTGCGGTGACATTCTTAGTCTCATGGAATGAGAAACAGCCAAAGTGGCCAATTCCTCCAAGAGGTTTGCCTTTGTAATAAGAATCAACTGCCTGGGCAGCATCTTCTACCACAAGTAAGTTGTGCCTGTTGGCAATATCCATGATTTTGTCCATATCACAGGCAACACCCGCGTAATGGACGGGAACGATAACTTTCGTCTTGGGGGTTATCAGAGCCTCGATCTTGTCTGCATCAATATTGGGGTTGTTCTCATAACTGTCTGCAAAGACAATCTTGGCTCCTTGACGAACGAAGGCCAATGCCGAAGAAACAAAAGTATAACTGGGGACGATCACCTCATCACCAGGCTGCACATCACAGAGGATAGCCGCCATTTCCAGAGCATCTGTACAAGATGTTGTCAATATACACTTTTTGAATCCATATTTGTCCTCAAAGAAATTCTGGCACTTTTTGGTGAACACACCATTGCCGGACAGTTTGCCACTATAAACTGCCTGATACATGTAATGCGCCTCCTTACCTGTAAGGAACGGCTTGTTAAAAGGAATCTTTCCCATATTAATTTAAATATATCATTATCATATCGTACCTTTTAAATATGCAAAGACGTAATCTTTATTAAAGTCTTTTAGATTACGCCCCACAGAACGTGCGTCTGTATTGAACCGCTCATTGTACATGTCGATTATGCGTGTGCATACAGAAGCATCAATTCCTAACATCTTTGCCAATGCCTCAAAAGCAACTAATCCTGTCGGAATGTCCTCTGTTACATAACGCAACTGCGGTACAGAGTTCTTCTGATAAGTGGGAGTACGGCCAATAGCCTCGCTAATGCCTTCTCCTTCAATACGAACCACGCCGTAAGTAATATCCAGCCAGTGCTGGGCTGACAGCACGCAATTATCCAAGTACTCTGTAAACTCCTTGCGGATTCTACGCAGCACATCTATATCATCTGCACTTTCTTCCTCTAATGCTCGTAAGCCATTGGTCAGCTTGCGCCAAATATCCTCACGGGGCTTTTCTTTCAGTCCGAATGTCTTTATACCTATGGCGTGAGCTATTTTCAGACGGACTTGGTCAATTTGTTCCAGCACTACACCCACTTCTGGCCTTGCAGCAATACCATCCATATAGAACGAGAATATCTCTCCCGCTGCCCTACGTCGCTCTATCTCATCAATGTTCAGCATATAGGTGGCACAGTGGAACACGCCACCAATGTTGTTCAACGATGTCAAAGCAGGTACTGTAGTGAGTGCCGCCTGTGGGAAAAGTTCTCTGAGCATATCTACCTGCTTCTTGTTGATGTCACCCTCCAATGAAGCAATATAGGTACGCTTTCTGCGCTTTATCAGTGACACTCCTGGTTTGGGTGCCTTACATGAATAAGGACAAGTGGAAAAACAAATGATGGGATAGCGTTCTCCCAATATCTTCCACATATAAGGAGAAGCAATACTACGAGCCGGTGAAAGCACCACAGGTATCCTTCTTCTCCATATACCGCAATCACTCATTTCCTGCATGGCCGACTCATGTGCGGTCGAGGGTACTGCCACTATAACAATATCTACATTACCTACCATATACTCTAAGTCTGCTGTCACCTCGCTGCTATTCAACGGCAGGAATCGTGACTGCTCCTTGTTGGAGTTTTCGGGCCTTTCTAAATATAGTCCTTTCTGTTTGTGAATAGCATCCAAAACCTCCTTACCATGTTCGGTCGGACGTGTATAGCCAATCACATGATAACCCTTCGACAGATAATCTGCCAAAAAAGCTCGTCCACTTTGGGAACTAATCCCATAAATTCCAATTGTCATTATTCGTATTTTTTCTTATAATAATCGTAGAATTCCTTCACTTTACTATCGTATAATAGCGGCTTGTCAAGTTGTACAAGATAAATATCTGGATTATAGTTCAGCTCCTGCATATACACATCCGTTGCAGTGGGAATAATATCCCAACCACATAGCGGCATGAATGGTAGTTGTTTTGCAAGATTTAAACATAATTCTTTCACTTTATCCCATTGTTGTATGATTACCCCAGCTATTTTGACATCTGTATCGGGATGATCCTCAACCTTTTCCAACTTTCCATTTGTAGGAGACAGTATCGCATACTTTATCTCACCAGTTTCTTTGTCAACATGACAAACGATATTGCCTTTTGCTATATTATCCACAAATGCACCTTTCCTACCAAAGCGATGAACGGCTCCTGCAATGAATGGCTCACCTGATGAAGGAGAAAGCATTGTTACTACCCTTAATGTATTAACGGAATCAGGATTCACATCATGCGAAAAACCTGTCTGCCAGAATCTTCTCTGTACAAGATAGCCCTTTCCTTCTTTGAAAGTCTTGATGAAAGTATCTATATCTTCTACCTTGCTATCATTCCACCAGTAGCTTCCATCTTTCCATGTCAGTCTGCCAATACCTCGGCCACTGCCTCCAAAATTGGGTTTAATATAGAACTCTTCTCCCGCGCGTACATGCTCCACAAATGCTTTGTAGGTGTCAACTTCCTTATCTTCCCCTATTGGGAAATATTTTCCATCTACTATATAACCAATCGTTGGGACAGTCTTACAGAATGGTGCCAGCATACGCTCACATACCAGTTTGTCATCTGCCACATAGTACTGCCTTAGATCTATATGTTCAAACAGTGTGTAATGATCGTAGTCAGTAATGTAATTTTTACCCCCCCACTCAGGTCATACCAGAGAAGTTTATCGGAGTTGAAGCCTTTCATAAAACACTCTTTACGCTGATGTTTTGTGAATAGACTATCAATGCAGGGAATTTTGCCGACAACTTTCTTCTCAGCATCTAGATACCTCCAATGGGAATACTTGCCGTATCGAAACCTTAAACAAATGCGATGCATGAGACTAAAAACTCTTTTAACAATCTTTTTTATCATAATTTTATCATTGTATTTAGACGTTCTTTTTCTGTCATTATTCTTGGATGGGTATAATCATCCACCACGTTGATCATTCCATATTTCAATGGTTTGGTAATGAAGTCACCGCGATACTTCTCGTTGATAATTCCCGGTGCTGACATGATTTTCCTCTCAATAGAAGAGGCTATCACATCCTCATCACCTAAATAAGGGGCTATAGCTTCCAGTGGACAATACTCATATCTTGGATTCAATTTTGCTATTTCACGGAGCAGATATTCACATTCACGTAGCAGGTATTCCTTCCTTTCCTGAACTATAGGAACATTCACCTCTTTCATAATATCATGTTTGTGCTCACGGAAAATACGAACAGCATGACGAATGAGCCTTGAACTGTCGATAATATCCGCAGGACGTGCTGCATAGTTGGCCTCGCAATAGCTAACAATGTGAATAATATGAGGATCCATACACATCTGAAGGAAAGTGGAGCGCGCAAGCTGCCACTTAGCCAATGTCATATCTGCACTTAACGATTCAATGCCAGTACGTGTCTCACGGAATATCGGAGCCGGATTCTTTCTTCCCATTGATATTCTTCTAGCCATTTCCATTCCAGCCTGCATCTTCGCCAAATCAGCATAGTCACCTGTTTCTTTGGGCTTATTGAACTGCATCTGAAGCACCATGTTCTGAACGCCACACATGGTCATCACGGCACTTACCAATGCATAGCTGGTAACGATGATGGTATCGTGTGCCCATCGACTGCTCCATTGGTTCGGGTCATTCATCTCTACGGGAATGCCGTTCTTAGCCAACTCTCTGACTGCAGCAAAATGTTCTTTAACTGACTTCCTAACAGTAGCAGGGCCACGTCCGTCAAGTTCGTTAAACCAATAGAGTGGAACAGCCTGATGAACACCACGTAGCATTCCTGCATCCAGGCACTGATGGACAAAGTTTACTAAGTCCACGACATGGCAATAAGGCTTAACCCCAGGGTAGTTTCCATATCGCGAAGCTTGATATAGCTTTACTAAGTCTTCGTAAGTCTTGTAGGGAACACCTCCATCATTCTTCAGTTGTTCAAACTTCTCTGGATGTCCGAAATATCTCTGAGATAAGTCAGAAGAGCCTAATGAAACTTCATCCAACACTCGCGCCTCTGCCAGCTGTTTAATTCCTTCAACCGTAGGTTGTATCGTCTTATCTGGTATTCCAAAATGACTGCGCAACACAGGGAATTTACTTTCCTTGATTCTGAGGATATAGTCTGAAGTCGCAGCTACTGACGGTATTTCCAGTGGTGGTTCGTTTTTGTAATCATCACCACGTACAGCTTCGTCTGCAAGCTGGTCAAGGAGTTTTATACCCTTGGGAACAAGTTCTTCATAAACCTGCTGGATAATCTTTTCCCTGTCTTGAACTATCTCAAAATAATCAACCGTTTCAGTCACTCGCTCTTTTGGCCGGGGAGATGACTGATTAAGGATAATCTTCAGCGGCAATTCGTTTATCTTGCTTTCAAGAACTTTTATGGTCTTGGGCAGACCAGAGAAGATAATTCTTACATCGTCATTTTCTGTGATTAGTCCTGAAGTGACAAAATAGTTGATGACCTTAAATACTTCAGCTACGGCAACATTTTCATTTTGCCTATAGCTCAAGCCAATATAACGGGGCTTATACTTGTTAATGGCCTCGTAGAAGGGTTCATAATCAAGTGATGGAGGCAGTATATAGCTATCAATCCCTCCCAATGCTGCAATTTTACTTGCATTATGCATTCCCTCCGTATGTGGGTCGTTAGCCAACGATGTGGCTACGAAAAAACGATTTCGCATTTCTAACTGATATAATCGTTATAGATATCCTTCAGTTTAGATGTAATAAACATCTCCTTTCCCTCAGTATCACGGATGCTGATAGTATCGATTATTTTGTCTATTACTTCTGTCAAATCCTCTTTGTTCTTCACAATCACCGACACGCGAGCAAACAACTGGTCGAGCGTCCCAATATGGCGGGCCTCAATAGTCTCACCTTCATGCCAATACTGCGTAAAATTATTCACACACGGTGTGGCCTTGATTTCTTCCACACCCTTTATCTCAGAAATAGTGCCTTCGCTAAGAGGTATGCAAAGTGATGCTGTGTAATAGCCGTTCAGGTACGGGTCAATCTTATTTACATCAGCTTCTTCACACATACTACCAGTAACAGCATGGCAAATGAGCATCTTCAGTTCATTCACATCGTTGGTCTTCTCTGTAATCAGATAGGTCATTCCTCCACTGATGCGAAGCCCCATTTCGTAAAACCACACCTCGCCATCGGCAAAACACGACTCCATGAACAAAGCCCCGTCCTTCAGTCCAATGCCCTCAAACATTCGTTTCACTTTCTCATCCACATGCATGATGTAGTAGTCGGTATGTTTCGATGGATAGAAAGCAGCAGCTGTGATAAGCGCCTTTCCTTTGGTATCATCAAGCACGTAACGGTCACCTACTGCATGCAAGAATAATTTACCATCACGCACAATATATCTCACACTCATAGTCGTGCCGCCATTTCGTATGTATTTTTCCACTATTATCTTCTTCTCATTGGAATAAGAAAGAGCCTTCTTTTTCGCTGCCTCATACTCCTCTCTGTTCTCACAAACAGAAATTCCTCGTGCACTGCACCCATCTGTTGGCTTGACGATAATAGGATAGCTGAAGCTCTCAGGATGCTCTTGGTCATACTCCGGCACACACGGCACGCCATACTCCCTGCACAGTCGCTTGAAGTTCTGCTTGTTTTGACAGATTTTCCACTGCTCTTCGGTTGCATAGAAAGGCTTGTTAATCTTCTTGCAAAGCCTCATAGTATTAACAATATTAAACTCGCTTGCACCTGTCATCACGCCATCAATATCATTTTCTTTCATATAGGCAGCCAACGCGTCATAATCAACGGTACTAATTACAGCCTGTTCATCTCCTAATTCCTTTGCCTCTCCGCCATCAAGATAATCAACGACATAGGTTTTCATACCCATTTCGTGAGCAAACTTAACCACATTAACAGAGGGAGAGCCTCCACCAAGAACTAAAAGTCTTTTCCCTTTTAAATCTATCATTATACATTCATTTTTTTGTCAGATTTGTAAATTAAGTATCCGCTTCTATCGCCACTGCACTCTATGTTGCGTAACTCATTGTTCGTTATCTCTGCTTTTACAATCTCTGGATACTCCTTATAGTTCTCTATGATTGGTTTCATCCTATCCGTTTCTTTCGACAAGAAATATACACCTGAATGGTGATGTTCCGTCAAGCTGGGTTCTTCGAACTGCCCCATGGCAACTTCTACAACCCCTTTCAGGAAATCATAACCTGTTGATAGTTTCACCAAGTCAGATCCAATAAAGTCACCACCCATACGAGCACCAATTTCAATAACCTTGATGTCATTATTCTCTGTTATCTTCAATTCGGAATGTGATGCACCATATTTGACATGAAGGGCATCGAGAGCTTTCAATACTATTTCCTTCACTTGTTTTTGTATATTAGCAGGTAAAGATGATGGCTGGTGATGTTCTAATTCCACAAAGAATGGGGCACCTGTCGTTACCTTATCTGTCATCTGGAGAATATAATGTTTCCCTTCAAATGAAATGGACTCGACGCTGATTTCCCTGCCGGTCACAAATTCCTCAATGATAGCCTCATGCTTAAAAGATACTTCTTGCGCCCGCTTAACAGCTATATCAAGTTGTACGGGGTCGAGCACTTTTTCCACTCCCTTGCTGCCCGAACGATCTGTTGGTTTTACGATGAGCGGGAATTCAAAGCCTCTGATATTATCGTAATCCCCATCAGATGTTACCAAGGTGAATTTAGGTGAAGGAACGCCATTCTGCATGAAGCACTGACGCATCAGATACTTATTGGTCGTCGTTAATGAATACTTATCGGGATTAGAAATGAGTCCCATGCGGCTTGCCACATAATTGATAGTCGGCACTGGAAGATCAGCGGCTATCGTGGTGATGCCATCGATGCCCACCCTTTGGCATACTTCAAGTATTCGCTCTTTATCCTTCACATCAATGGGATAGAAATAATCCGCCTCTTCCTTACAGACTGCTCCATCTGCCCAGGCAAAGCAATGAACCTCGATGCCCATCTGTTTCGCCTTCCTGACAATGGGCAATTGAAGATAGCTGGCACCAATCACCGCCAGCTTCGGTTTAGTGATTTCTGACATTTGATATTTTACTTTTCAGAAAGAGCATTAATTTCTCTTTCGACTGTTTTTCCATAAAGATATAGGACGCTATTACTACTGCCGTTCCTGCTATGATGGCTTTCAAAACAGAGAAGGTCAGGCTGTCATCAAGATAATAGGCCGGTATGAGTGACACTAATAAAGACAAAGCAAGGACCTTCAGACACGACCAATAGCATCGCCAGATTTCTTGCAGAGAATAGTCTATTTCCCGAATCAGCACCCAAGGCTTCACTATCAAAGAAAAACCTATTGTGACAAAGATTCCCAGATACTGAATCCACATCGGGCCGCATCCCAATTTAAATGCTATATAAAGCAGCACGAACTCGCCAATACCCAAATAAACAGCAGCCATGGAGTTTGTCTTCATCTTATTGGCTGCCATCATAGGGGTATAAAACGATGCACTGAATGTTCCGATGATTTGCCTCACTATAATCCACTGTGTGAATACTACAGCATACTGAGGTACTTCTACCAGCCATACACTCATCAGTTTGTTCATCACGATCATGGCTGGTAAACCAAGCATCAGTATCAGGTCAAAGCAATAAATGGTAGTTTCAAGCGTCAGCTTTTTCGACGCATCTTTCTCGCCAGCAGCATAGAGTTTAATCACCTGCGGATTAATAGCTGTACGGAAATTATTCACGAACTGCATCATAGCGCCTGACACCTGGCCTGCAATAGCCTGAGCCGCGACTACAACTGGTGCAAAGAACATATTAATCAGAACAAGTGTTCCCTGATGCCCCAGCATATTGGAGATATTGGCAAGAATATTCCAACCAGAGAATCCCATCATACTTCTTAAGACAGTCTTGTCGAATACCGCAGTGAGCTTGCTTTCTGAAAATTTACGTGTGCTATACAGCCTATAGAACATAGCCACAGAAAGCTGAACTAAGGCAATCAGCATAGCATAGAATACCAACCTGTCAAGCGAGGTAATGGAAATAATGTAGCATACCCCCAGTTTGGCAAATGCTTCAAAGATGCTGATATAAGCGTAAATACCCATACGTTCATGTGCCATGATAGTTGCAGTATAAGGCACCTGAGTGATGGCAATGAAGGTTGTAAACGTGGACAACTGAAATACCCAAAAACAGGCATCAAGTCTGTCTGGAGGAATAACTAACTTGTTATAAAGAAACCACAGCCCACCCGTTTCCATGATCACTACCACGAAAAGTGCCAAGATTGCATGGGTATAAAAAGCCGTAGAGAAAGTCCGTATCAGTCTGTCTTTATTACCTGCTCCCAATTCATAAGTCAAGAATCGGGAAGTTCCTGTGCTGAGGGTGCCGTTCAGAAATGATAGGATTCCAACGACGCCACCAACTACCTGATATAATCCATAGTCCTCCACACCCAACTTGTCGAGGATGACGCGTGAGGTATAGAGCGTTACTCCCATGATGAGAATCATGCGGAAGTAAAGGAACATCGTGTTCTTCGCTATTCGCTTGTTATCAGACATATAAGATGATCAAAATTTACCTAATACAAATTTCAGGTAACGAGTCTCAAGAATCCTGCTGATTACAGACAAGACAATGATTGTGATAATGGAAATAACAAGAACAAAAAATATAACTGACGGCCATCCTAAAATTTCAAAATGAGCAATATAAATCTTTTCAAGAACTTGCATTACTATTACTTGGAAAATGTAGAAAATAAGTGATTCACTTCCAAAATATTCAAGGACTTTACACGACTCTATCTTTCTTGAAATCCACAAAATTAGGCATGAACCTGTTGAAGCCGATAAAAGATAAAAAGGAATCTCATAGACCTTACAATTAGTGCCTAATGCTACAACTGGCTTATGAATATCCAATATTGACAATGTCAAACAGATTATCAAATACAAAATAGAGGCGATAGAAAAGATCTGCATATTCCCTTTTTGTCTCAATTGTTTCCCTAATTCAAGAAAAATTGCCAGATTAAAAGCATAATGGAAATACCAAACATCATAGTTTGTAGGAATACCATTCAACGAGAAACCAATAAATACCAATACCAATAGCATAAACAATCGTATCAAAAATATATCTGAGAAGAACCTGTTTAAAGGGAAATAAATCATCTTTGCCACAAAAAGAGCAGAAAGGAACCAATAATTTCCACCGTGCAATATTATCGCCCCCAGGGCAAAACTACGGTTAGTAATCATGCCCAACAAAATGTTAGGTATTAGCAAAGTTTTTGCATTTGATATAAAAAACGACTTGAAGTCCTTATTAAAGTTTGAGCAGAATCCTGTAATACAGAAAAAAGCGGGCATAAAGAAAATTTTGAAAATCCATTGAGTCTCATTCAACCATTCTATATGAATATTAGTCTGTTTCAAGATATAGATGTAGACATCAGGTAAATGATCCCATACCACCATCAGGATTAGAATTCCTTTTGCAATATCTATATATGACAATCGCTTGTTTTGCATTACAAATTACACTAAAATCTTATTATCTATATGTTCACCTTCTCAAAATTAAAAAATAGTGTACATATTATCGCAATTTATGGTATTCAACAAAAGTCTCTTTCTTGCGTTCTTCTAGCTACGTTCGATTATGACTGAGTAGTCTCTCTTCATTTACCCGAATACATAGTTTCATAGTATTTCTGGTATTCTCTAGAAGTTACGTTATTCAACTATTCCTCATTATCTAAACCAACGGACTGTCTTCTCGATGCAAGAAAAAAACAAATATTAGGATTTCCCGTACGCTTCACTTCGTCGATGACTTACGCTCATATATGCGGCCGCTCGATCTCTGATCGCTTGCAAGGCAAGAAAGCCGAGTGCTCACGGAACCGTGCTTGACATTCTCCCATCACACGGCTCTTCTGCTTATCTCATTTGTTCCTTCGTGTCACTGTCTTACTACTGTCTTACCACTGTCTTGGCACTTTACAAACTTACCACCCCCAAAACGGTGAGTTAACTTGATTTTACGGATATTTTCGAATACCCACCCCATCTTTTCGATCACCCAACCCTCTTCCAAGAGGGCTTCGACCTTCTCCCCAGCCCCTCAGCCCTCTCTAGGGCAGGGGCTCAAC